>Ga0214477_100020_pt1 | contig 93647 bp, 68 predicted proteins | sample M1_20Mar14CPVII9_FD_165058 | JGI IMG/M metagenome (GOLD analysis project Ga0214477, IMG submission 165058) | Marine eukaryotic communities from Monterey Bay, California, United States - M1_20Mar14CPVII9sort6BwellC16 | ecosystem: Environmental > Aquatic > Marine > Unclassified | place: USA...
CTACACATGGCTGTAAAAGTGCAACCAGCACCTCTACAAAGGTGCTGCAAGTGTTTACTAACTTGTTAGGTACCCAGGCAATGCCAATCCATCAGTATATTTGCTAGCCTACATCTCTAGGGGGGCGATAGACGGCCAAACATTGCCCAGTTGTTGGTTGGGTTTGGAAGTTTCTCACGGAAAATCTGCCAACAAGTGGCTGTAAAAGTGTTGCCCTCATCTCTAGAAATGTGCTGAAGGTGGTAAATGACTGCTGCATGGGTACTTGATTGTCATTACAACATCGTACACGTGCTATCATCACCACAAACCATCGCAACAGGGGTTGGTGTGGCCAAATGTTGGGCTGATTTAGAAATTTTGGCCCAATCTGATAGGCGAGATGTCGGCCTACACATGGCTGTAAAAGTGCAACCGACACCTCTACAAAGGTGCTGCAAGTGTTTATTAACTTGTTAGGTACCCAGGCAATGCCAATCCATCAGTATATTTGCTAGCCTACATCTCTAGGGGGGCGCTAGACACCCAAACATTGCCCAGGTGTTGGTTGGGTTTTGAAGTTTCTCACTGATAATCTGCCAACAAGTGGCTGTAAAAGAGTTGCCCTCATCTCTAGAAATGTGCTGAAGGTGGCAAATGACTGCTGCATGGGCACTTGATTGCCATTGCAACATTGTACATGTGCTATCATCACCACAAACCACCACAACAGGGGTTGGTGTGGCCAAATGTTGGGCTGATTTGGAAATTTTGGCCCAATCTGAGGTGAGATGTCGGCCTACACATGGCTGTAAAAGTGCAACCTGCACCTCTACAAAGGTGCTGCAAGTGTTTACTAACTTGTTAGGTACCTTGGCAATGCCAATCCATCAGTATATTTGCTAGCCTACATCTCTAGGGGGGCGCTTGTCAGTCAGGTTTTGAAGCTTCTCATGGAAAATCTGCCAACAAGTGGCTGTAAAAGTGTTGCCCTCATCTCTAGAAATGTGCTGAAGGTGGCAAATGACTGCTGCATGGGCACTTGATTGCCATTACAACATTGTACATGTGCTGTCATCACCACAAACCACCACAACAGGGGTTGGTGTGGCCAAATGTTGGGCTGATTTGGAAATTTTGACCCAATCTGAGGCGAGATGTCGGCCTACACATGGCTGTAAAAGTGCAACCAGCACCTCTACAAAGGTGCTGTAAGTGTTTACTATCTTGTTAGGTACCCAGGCAATGCCAATCCATCAGTATATTTGCTAGCCTACATCTCTAGGGGGTCAGGTTTTGAAGCTTCTCATGGAAAATCTGCCAACAAGTGGCTGTAAAAGTGTTGCCCTCATCTCTAGAAATGTGCTGAAGGTGGCAAATGACTGCTGCATGGGCACTTGATTGCCATTACAACATTGTACATGTGCTATCATCACCACAAACCACCACAACAGGGGTTGGTGTGGCCAAATGTTGGGCTGATTTGGAAATTTTGACCCAATCTGATAGGCGAGATGTCGGCCTACACATGGCTGTAAAAGTGCAACCAGCACCTCTACAAAGGTGCTGCAAGTGTTTACTAACTTGTTAGGTACCCAGGCAATGCCAATCCATCAGTATATTTGCTAGCCTACATCTCTAGGGGGGCGCTAGACGGCCAAACATCGCCCAGTTGTCAGTCAGGTTTTGAAATTGAAGCTCTTCTCATGGAAAATCTGCCAACAAGTGGCTGTAAAAGTGTTGCCCTCATCTCTAGAAATGTGCTGAAGGTGGTAAATGTCTGCTGCATGGGTACTTGATTGCCATTACAACATTGTACATGTGCTATCATCACCACAAACCACCACAACATGTCACATGCTGTAGACCAGCTCAAGAGCATTTTCGAATGAGACTAATGTTTTTCATGCAATGTAAATATAATCTTTGAATTTATTGCATATTATCTTAGGTATTTATGTTCTAGTGTCTCATGACTTCATTCATTTATCTTGGCGAGGTACTCTTATCAAAATAATATTAGCAAAGAGATCCATCTGATTTCCCTTGTAATCTTGATAACAAAGCATCCATGGCTTTATCATATGAGTCAAACACGTTTTGCTTTTCAAGATTCCCTAATGCCTGATATTTGTAGAGAAGAGTCATTAGATGCTGCCAGACACAAATACAATGCATACACCACACAACATATTTCTACTTACCTGTTCATTAAGACCACCTGGTGTTTGTTCCTTCACCAAATCATCGAACCGATTAGGATCTGGACAATCACGCTCTGCATCTTGAACCATACTGAGATAAGACCGACCAATGAAATAGCTTGCATCAGATGGTGATACCCCTTGCTTGACTGTAAGATTTTATGTATGGATTAGAACAGAAATATACAATAGTCACAAGAACTTGAGTTGTTTGTATATATATTTCTCACCTAGCCAATCACGATTATTTCTCATTACTCCATACATGCTACCCATCATTCTATAATTTGAGTTGAGTCGTTTTAGCGAGTAGATTCAAGAAGAGTAAGATAACAAGCCGAATTGTATATACCTATGACATATCCTCTGAATTGGAACTTCTTACCCTGTAGTAACCATCATTTTGTTCATTATATCATCGTTAGAGCATTCAACACATCCACCAAGTGCATTCAACAGTGATTTGACGTTAATATTGCTCACTCCGGTGTCATCTTTACCAGTTGTTGGAGTAGGAGAAGGAGCTGGCTGGACGAGTGCGCATCCTTCCCGTTTAGCTATCGCAGGTAAACATATCATTTTGTATACTTCATTTCTAGGCAAATCTGACTTTTGTATCAAATCCTCTACATTACTTGTAGACTGATGATACAATTGAGGTGTGTAATATATAATGTTAGCAGAGAATAAAAGACATATGATATGCACACAACACATGAAATGAATACAACATAATTGAGGTGTATATAGTATATACACAATTGGCAGAGAAAAAAGACATATGCATACAGCACATTAAAGACAAATATCTTACCACTAATGAAATCAAAGTATGATCATCTTTTCTCCAAACACCCTTCTCCTTTAAATCTTCTAACACACTATCCACTTGCTGCGGTAGTACACATAGAAATATAAGATCCGAACTTGCAACAACCTCATCAGCTGATTCATATATTGTAACTACATCGGTACCAAAGTTCTCTTTCAATTTTGTAGATTTGCTCTCCGATCGTCTAGTAACACATATTGACTGTAAGATATATCCTGCCTGTGCAAGATGAGGTTTATGATTCGGCTCAGCAAGACTAGTTGCAATGGCAGATGCTATTGTACCACAGCCGATAAAACCTGCTCGTATTGGTTGCAATGACGTTGATGTTTTGCCATCACAATCTATCACATCGGTATTACTATTATTTAGTTTTAGCTTCTTTGCAGTAGACATTGGATTTTTAGTATTGAATGCATCAACTACAACAGATGAGGTGACGATGAATATAAGTAGGAGGTAGAAAGGATGTATACTGTTGCTCATGATGATGATTGTATGTACCTACAATACTCGTGGATTGAGAGTTTGAGAATTGAGAGAGATGATGGCAAATGCAAGAAACGGAGTGCATCATTAATTTGCCGCCACCCCAACCCCATATGTGCAACAGCTCTTCATTTGTACTTGACTAACCTACGTATTGTAATGATCTAGATTGATTGCACGAGTCACGAGAGTTTACCTAAATTGATGAAATTTCAACAAGACACAAGGGCGAGAAGAGAACCGAGAGGAGAAAGATAATACACAACAACAACAATATCAACATCGATAGATCAGTATGAGAAACATCATTAATATAACTCTTTTCCTTGCTACGGCGAATGTAGTTATCGGTAAATCATACTCTTCTAAAAAGAGCTATACGAATGAACCAGGATGTGATATTACTCTCTACCCCAATATAAAAAATTCTACAACTATATCAGCTGTTTCAGCCGATGGAATGATTTACTATCCCGGTTTCATTATAATTACAAATCGCCCCGACGACCTCACAGGTAGTAGATTCCTCATTGCGGGTAATGAACTGTTCAGTGATATTGATGAGACTGATCTAGTAGGAAAGTATTATGGTAGTATAACGTTTTTGAACAATGGAACAGTTACAGAAGATATCCTATCTTTAGTTTTAAATGAGGGTACAATTGCAACTCAAGGAATTACGATATCACCTGAACCAGAGCAATATGTCATTACAGGGGGTTCCAGGAAGTATTTAGGGGCAACCGGTACCATGACAATCACAGATGGGGTTGATGGAAGTGCGTTCTGTATTAAGGTGAGTTATTATCTCTCTACATCTTCGAAATAAGAATGCAGTAACTATACCTTACATGTCACTATGATTAAAACTTGTTACCTTATATATTGCTTTAAATTTAGTTTGCAAAGAGTACAGGAAAGTCTGGCAAAGTTTAAAACTTTATATGACAAAGCAGACTATTGCCAAATAGACAGTCAGACTCGATGACATCGGAAACTATGTTACATATCACACAGCAAATACTCTGTATCTTTATTGAAAGGTATGATGTGGTCATCAACATCTTCACCATGAAACTGAGCTTTCAAATGTAACGTCCCTTCATCAAGAGACAAGTCTAAATCCTTCTTAAAGTCCAATAGATATAAACTAGAACTTCTCCTCTTTAGCTTGTTCACTATATCAGTTCTATCCAATTTGATACTACCATCTTTTGATTTAACAAATGCTTCTTTAACCTTCAATTGCTTCGATGAGTTTAACCCAATTAGGAATCTTATCAATAGTGGACATAAATCAATGAAGTCGAGCAAGACTATGTTCCATCTGTTGTCGGCATTGTCTCTAATAAATGTTTCCAAATAGTCCTTCCGATATAGTTCTCTAGCCAATGAAACAGGCCTGAGACTTGTTACTCCAAGGAGCATAGCAATGGAATCACCTACGCCTTTAGGAGGTTGCGGTGTCATTACAAACTGATTGTTCATAAACTTATCAGAGTCACTACATCCATCTGCAAGGAATGATTCGTTACTCTGTAATAGAGTTTGTGCACATTTTGTATTATGCCATTTGTTCTTCATATAATGTGCATGATTGTGACATCCAAAGTCTTTGGCAATTGTAGAGAAATCATAGTATTTTCCATCATGTGTAAAGTTAGTCCATCCATCATTGATTAGTATTAATGCATTCTTCTTCTTTTCACTAATCTGTCCTAATGTAACAGAATTGAGTTTGAACCAATCTATATCTTCTTGAGATATCATCATATGATTGAAAGTTGATGAAATCAATTGAAGAACGTCGTGTAGCTGCTGATTTGACATCCCGTGTTTATTCTTGTCTGTAATGATTTCAATAATAAGGAATTCTCCCGGATTGTCAGTTAAAAATTGATCTATCTCCTCCAATATGCTTGGAAATGGAGCACCTTTTAACATGCCATGAACGATGATGGTATCATCTACAAGTGTAGAATTCTTCTTGCCACCGACTCTTAGGTCCAAATATCTTGCCCCTCTTCTCAGCTGCTCTAACACTGATACATTTTGACATAATCCAACTGCTGAAAATGGAGCTAGCTTTGATATTGTAACTGATGCAGAATCATGTGTCCCCGGTATTACAAGATCCTATTTATGCATTAAAATGCAGTTTGTGAGTACATAATTATTATCCATTTTACAATAATGCATTACTCTTACCCTGAGTTTCTTCTGAGGTGAAACCTCTGTTAGTTTAGTTATCCAATCGTTGTTTTTGCAATCACAGTAGCAACGTGGACTTGCAGGAAGAACATTGTCAATGAGAGATAATGCGTATAAGATACGAGAAGCTGTTTTTTTAATACTGAACATAGACACACAATGCAGTATACACTTGAAACATACCGTTGATGTAAGAAACATCCAAATTGGAGACAGTTGATAGACAGCGCACTGCACAGACAATCTTTCCCATCATCATATTTTGTGTGCATATTGATGTCTATTATTTTCTCTTTGTAGGAGATGGAAACTGATTTACTTATTACTCCATCAAAAACAGTTGTAAAACAGAAATGTTGAACCTCACTTTTGCAGCCTCGTTTACCAGTCAAACCTCCCCACCATAGAAGAGATTACTCATATATATTACCTCTATCCTGATAGAGGATATTCATATTGAGGCCAGGAGAGGAGTAAAAAATGCAACGTCAAACAAAGATACGGTATCCTTGAAGGGAGTTATCAGGTAAACATGAAAACTAGTGTGATTGTGATGGGCATGCAATATCTATTGGCCGGAGGTCTACTCCCCTCGTACGATCGATATAATCCCATCAATATGACCGCAATCTCAATGCCGGCATGCTGCTCTACAGAATCCCATTGGAATGTCGGCGGGTTTGATGCCACATATAAAGAGATGATAAGAAAGTCCGCGTTGATATTGTTTCATCATGTAATTCGTGTGCTCATTATGAAGTCACGGTGATTTGGTCGCTTTACTTGACCTCAGTTTACCTTTGTTTGATTGTGTTTACAAACCAAATGCACTAACATAATTATGTTCACCTCTCTTTCATCATCATACATCATGAAAACGCGCATCTTCCAGCACCAAATATGATCTGTGCTACCGATAGTACAAATGGAGAAGATAGTTGCTTCGGTGACAGTGGAGGACCATTGGTCATCTTATCTGATACAGGGGATGATCTACAAGGTAAGTAGAAGTTAATGATCATCATCGATAATGGTCACATATCCAATCGTATATTGTGAAACGAGTTATTGGTATGGTTTCACTTTTACTAACAATAGCATAAATGACTCTTCTCCTCTTCCACAGTTGGAGTTGTAAGTTGGGGATATGGGTGGTGAGTTGTGTAGCTGTTGAGGACGTAGTGTTATGAGTAGACCGGGCACTTTTGCTGCTTACTGACATATCTCTTTCCCTCGACACAGCGCTCATCCAAACTTTCCAGGTGTATACGCCCGAATCTCATCCCATTCCGCTTGGATCAAGGATAACGTTTGCAAAGCAAGCTCTATCCCCCCTTCATCGTTTGGATGCGATCCTAATATCTATACAGTTTCTACCGAAGATTTAAGTATCGGCGAGACTGATTCTGAGTCTGACGAAGACTGGTCAACAATCTACAATGGTGTTCCTTTGGTGATAAGCGAAGAAGAAGAATGGACGACAATATATACAGAAGACTTTTCGAGTCCATTCGGATTGTTCTATCAAACAGATGGAAGTAATACAATCACATCATATCAAGGTGCCTATGGGCGATCAGGTGTTGTACACGTTCATGGTGACGAGAATGGATATTCACAAATGAAAAGCAATCTCATCACTATGGATAATAATCCTTTTGCAATCTGCAAAGTAACATTCTCATTCTTGCCTATTGACTTGGAAGAAGATGAACTTTGTCTTGTTTACAAGATGAATGATGGAGCTATCAATGGTAAGAAATGTTGGAGTGGAGCTATCTTTGACAATGAAGTATGGTATGATGATGTGAGTTTGGAATTTGACCTAGGAGAGAGTACTACAGATTTGAGACTTCATTTCCATATAATGGGTGATGACAATAAAGATGAAGTCGTCTTCGATTCAGTTACAATACAAGGAAGAAGACAGTTCAGTAGGGTATGAACACTAGTAATATGTAGTAATGTTATAATAGAGTAATGATAACTTAGGATAATCATAACAGTCTGTAGTCAGTATAGAATAATACAGCCATCTATCTAGATACAACAGAGTCTATAGCCTGGTGAGATCATTTATGCTAGAGGAGCAATAGCTAGTAGTAGTAGTAGGATAGGTCAGTTTACCCTAGTAACTCCAACCACTTTTAATTGTCCTCCGTCACAGATTAAGAATAAAATTTGGCGATACACTGGAAACAATTTTCGGCGAGGGTTACGGACTTGACACCAGCTTCTAACACCTATGGTACTCACATGATTGGCGTTAATGGCTATTACAACCCTTGGCGTTGGGTGGGGCTTTAGGGCTGTCACAGATTAAGAATAAAATTTGGCGATACACTGGAAACAATTTTCGGCGAGGGTTACGGACTTGACACCAGCTTCTAACACCTATGGTACTCACATGATTGGCGTTAATGGCTATTACAACCCTTGGCGTTGGGTGGGGCTTTAGGGCTTTTAAAGGTGATAACAGCCTTTTTGCAATAATAATATAACTAACAACAGGCTGTTACAGCCGCTATTACAGCCCTACTCCTACCATGTATCAATAATAATAATAATAACAACAATGCTCCATATACATGGCGTTGGGTGGGGCTCGTCAGGGCTGTTCGAGATGATATACAGCCTTTTACAATAACATAACAATTGGCTGTTACCGCAATTGAGGAGCCCTACATGTGACAGCCCTACCATATATCAATAATAATAACAATGCTCTCTCAAACATAATTAATCTTTTAGTCATAAATCATTAATGAACTATCTATCGACCAGTTTATTGCAAAGAAGTAACGGGTAGTATCTAAGCTATATTAGTTCCTCCTTCGTCATCCTCATTAGTCGCAAGATACTTATCTGTCAATAATGTCCAAGGTGTATTGGGATAACGGTGAAGAGATAACGGATTGATGAAAGAAGAGTTGTGTCAACTTAAACATGAAATGACACAAGATAGCTCGACGGTACCTCTGGCCGATGCGGGAGCAAATGATATGCTTCTTAGTGAGGAGTTGTCTCAATTGCAACAGCCACATGTGTCTCAAGAGAATATTAACAGTAACAGTATCACTTCAACAGAAGAGGTATGTTGGATTGGTGGCGAAGAACCAACAGAGGAGCAAATACGTTTTCTTGTCGGAACAGGCTCAAATGATATGCTTCGCGATACTCTCGATACTCTCTCATGTACAAGCAGTTCATCTAATACAGAAGACTCTAGTGATGATATCGATGCATTAGACTCGAAAGTATCAAGCTCTGGTTATGATAATGGCTCAAAGAAGAAGACCGCCCCTAATCAAGAAGAACAAGCAGCTCCTATGTCTACGAATCTTTCCATACCGGGTGCTTTCACACAATATTTACATTGCAATAGCAAGAGATGCTGCAGCGACGCTGGATGTTCAAATTTCGTTCGCACCAATCATGAGATCGATACACTCGATACTCTCTCAAGCAGTAGTTCATCTGGTGAAGAAGAGTCTTCTACTCAAGACGATACTCAAGCCCTAGAAGTTACAATATCTAGTGATGGAGATTGTCCAAATACTGCATTGAATACCAATGGTAGTGTTGAATTGATGATTGGAGGAGGTACCACTACGACTCGACGGAGCAAGAATACTGGCAAATCACCAGAGCAGATACGAACAGAAGTCAAAGCGGCCGCCACATTACGTAAGAGAAAAAGTAGAGCAAAACGTAGCTCAACAAAGGAGGCTCGGGATAGGAAGAAGGATAGAGACCGAAAGAAGACACCTCAAAATAGGGCTAAGGATAGAGACCGAAAGATCAATACTCGAGCTCGAGCAAAGCAGGAGCGAGAAGACAAGTCTTGTACATTTGATAAGAGCAAAGTGTGGGAGATACCCGGGAAAGATTACAGTCACACAAACTTTGAAGACAACCCCGAAGTATCGGCCCAACTTTGGTATGATAACAATGGAACTTGGAGGGAAAGAGAGTCAAAGTGGTTGATTGCATACTTGCATATAGAGATGTCAGAGGATATTGTAGAAGAATCTCGGCCAGTTCTTACAAAGTTGATTCGAACTAGTATTGAATGCAATCGTACATTGATTGAGGCTGTTCATTTGGTGTTTGGTGTGTTTGATAAAGATGAATGGATCGCTCAAAGAAAGTGGCAAGAGGACGAGTGTATTGAAGATTCCGAGATGGCAGCATTAATGTGGCTTGACAGTCCTGAGAGCAACATAGATGCTAACTTGATTGGAGATACCATATCTCCCAAAGATCTCTCAAGTTGCACCTCTGGTATTGATCGAGTTTGGGCTGACAGTCTGATAGGATTGAAACTGTTACCTCTAAAGCCAAAATCTGGTAAAATTGCTAGAGCAACTGCATCTTACTGGGAAGAGCAAGGCCAATCACCTCAGCCGGGCAAGTTGGATCGCATTGATTATAATGCTGGAGATGGGAGGTACTACATTTGCAGGTTTGATGATGACAAGGACCATCCGATGACATACGAAGATGTCAAAAGGCATGTTGATGAGAACCATCCAACGTTCTCGTCATTTAAGGCAGACCTACCACCATTTCCAAAGATGTCTAGTACCTACATTGACTTTGAGCATGTACATCTTCTTAAGCATACAAGAGAGTCGTTAATAGAAGCAGAAGGGGACCATGCCAAGCTTAGAGATATCCTTCGAGAATACTGCATCGATAGAATTATGCAGATTGTAGAGCAAGAACGTCTTACTCCTGAGAAGCAGCACGAGTTGGGGGCAAGATTCCTCGAGTCACAAGGTAGAGGTGTATCTTGGGGAAAGACATCATTTGGTGAATCTATTGATGCTCCACTCTACACTTGTGCATGCTGTGGCTATCGTGACTTCGATTGTGATGGGTGTCAATATCAATATGTTGACCTGAATAAACTTGACATACTCAAGTTGGATAATGAGAAATGGGGAGAGCATATAGATAGAATGCAACAAGATGATGGAGATCCTCTGTATTTACCAGTGGACAAGGATGGCAACACGAAGGAATTCAAGACATCCAAGGCCTATTCAATATGGCCACAAGACGAAGATCTGATCAAAGACTTGAACAAGGCGGAGGGTAGTCGCAACTATCAAGATTGCTTGTTCGAGGATAACCCTTGTGGTGAGCGCTGCCGTCCATCTGATCCAATAACGGGTAAGAAGTTGTGCACAACACAACACGGCAAACGAGCGAAGTACTTCCATTTACATCCGGAATTTGTTGAAGAATATGAAGAAGATGATGGCAAGATTGGATTTAAAGTCATGTTATGTGGCGATTGTCATAGAAGTGTTACCAATAAAGACAAGAAGACTGGAAAACCCAAGCCCATGATCCCAGAGTTGTCTGTTGCAAATGGTATTGATTTTGGTGACTACAGACGAATTGGACTGACACCTTTGACTCCTCGAGAGCGTCACATCATATCAAAAGTCAGACACTGTATGCATATCGTCAAGATTGAGAGTACTTCTGGCGCCAGCACAGATGGCGAGGCTGAGAAGAAAGTACAGAATAACAACCATTCTACTTTAAAGGGTTGTGGGATCACATTTGACCACGACAGTCCACAAGTTGTGAAGCAGCTATTAACTCCAGAGAGTATAAATGGTGACGTTCAGCTCCAGTTTGTATGCCACAAAGGAGAATATGATCGTTTGGTAGCAAAGGCAATCAATTCTGCATATGTGTCAGGTCGTGCTTATGTCATTTATCAATGGCTAGAAGTATTGAGACGTATCAACAAGTGGTATGAAGACGATACAGCGCTACCTCCTTTCAACGAGTTTAAGAAGACTGTAGAAGACTGTAATAATGAACTTATTAAGCAAGCTACGCTAACTGATAATAAGAACCTTGAGAAGCAAGTCAATATAGCAAGAGATGACTATGCAGGCATTCGTGCTACAACAACCTCCGACACTGCACGAGTGGATGACGACAATGAAGGTGAATTAGATGATAGATATAATTTGCCCATGAGACATGTCAATGTTACAGATTCAGAGAAGACCGCATACAGTAATCGTGCAGATCTTGACCACGAGTTCTTAAAGACATGTGCAAGAACATTGAAAGTTGATATCAAAGAGAGCCAGGCAAAATATGAAAAAGCTGCGGCACAGAAGCAACAGATTAAATCGTTCAGAGAAGAGGAGCCGTTGAATGAGTTTCTCACGGGTGATGAGGGTCTAGTGAAGGCTAGTGCTGATGTATTCTTGTTTGGAACAGCTTATGATAGTGATCACAAAGCACCACGTTTGACTTCCAAACAGCTGAAGCATCTCCTCCGCCAGTTTACTTGTGCAGCTGCATCGTGTGTGCCTCAAATATTTCATCTATTCAACCAGATGCAAAGACATCAAACTATACGGGCAGTGCATGCAAAGACACAAAATAAGGAGAAGTGGGATGTATTTCAAAAGGAGTTTACATCTGATGACTTCCAAGTAAAGTTTAGGAATGCAGTAGATAATCCTCATAGTCCAGATGGGAAGTATGTATTGAGAAAGCTTGGTCCGATGCTTGCAGGTACAGGCAGATCTACAACATTTGGTGCACTAGAGAGAGATCGAAGCAAAGGTGAAATCCTGGCTTTAGGTCGGCGGTTCGGCTGTGCAACATCGTTCTTGACATTTGCAATTGATGATGTGAATAATGCTTCTTCTATCAGACTCGTTACTCGTAGCTCAGATAACAAAGAATTTCCAAGCCAAGTGTCAGGTGAGGCATACGAGGCACTGAGGAATGGCTTTGGTGTCGGTCAGGGACATATCCCTATACCCAAGACGTACCGAGAAAAGTATGCACGACTTACTGAGAATCCAGTTGGAGCTGCACTGCTTTATAAAAAGTTTGTCGAGGATGTGCTGACGATACTTATTGGAGGGAAGAGTCAATCCTCACGTAGAACATCATTCGTATGGGATAATGATTCTATCGGAATCACCGGTACCAATATAGCTTACTTTGGAAAGACAGAAACGACCGGCAGAGGATCACTTCACTTCCATGTTGTGTTATGGGGAGGTATCTCTCCAGATTTCCTTGAGCGGATGGCAGATATACCTGAGCTATGCAAACAAGTCGGATCTGTATTGGAGTCCATGTATTCTGCGTCTCTTACCAGAGAGCAGCATGTAGCTGACTTGGCCAAGAAGGAGACAGACAAGCTCTGTTCATATGAAGATGATACCAAGCCAACATATAGAACACTGCCACCACGGGCTATGCAGATATCTCCTGATCCTTTAGACAAATCCAGGTTCGAGGATCATGTATGCACCACAGTATGGCGATTTTGTATTCACTGTCATACATACACATGTTATAAAGGTACAATGGGATACACTGGATGCCGGTTATGTAAGCCAAGTGGGTTGAGAAAATCAACCTTGGCAGTTATTCTCGAGGAAGATGAAGAGAATAAATCGGCTTATTCTTACAAGGATCCACCATCAGAAACTATAACTCCACTTCACAAACTGGACGGAGAAAGGCCGTCGAGTCAAAATCTATTTCCTTTGTCGTCATCAGATCCAAGAACTATTGTTTGGGAGATGAAGAGACCCGAAGAAGAGCCGCTAGAACCTCTATCTTCATCAGAGGATACCACGAGAGTGAGAGAAGAAATCCTTCAAAAGTTGTATCAACAGATGAAGTCTCGATCTGACGATGATGGAGTACTCTATGATCCTCCCAAGGATGAAAATTGCCTCTTTCGTGTGCTACTCAAGGGCTTGAAGAGAGTACAGCCGAATATAGCTGAGGGAATGACAACAAAATCTTTGCGTGCAGAGTTGATGGAGTATCTTGAGTTACACAAAGACAAAGTTGTTAAGGCCGACTCAACTGATGCTATCACCTTGAAAGATCTAGCAGAAGATCAGAGGAATGCAAGGGATGGCATTCAACAGCCAACACAACAACAAGATACTCCTGAAAGAGATGGCATTCAACAGCCAACGCAACAACAACATACTCCATCAGGGTTTGATATTCAAAAATATCTGAAAGAAATGCGTGATGACACCCCATACAAATGTAAGCGAGGCGGATGTCTGGAGTATTACTTATTTGCATTGAAGTACGATGTGGTTGTCGTCATCCATACTGAGGATGAAAGAGTCAAAGTTATCTCCGATGATAGAGTCAAAGTTATCGTCAAGGGTGATCTTAAGGGTACAGACGATGATAATAAGCCCACTGATAAGCCCACTATGCACTTATCTTATCAGAAAGAGCACTACAAGCTGCTTCGGGCCGAGTGGCCTTGGAGTCAGCCTGAGAGTTGTGAGGACGAGTCAAGTTGTGAGGACGAGTCAAGTTGTGATAGATTTAAAGAGCACCGTAAGAGATGGCTGGCAAGTCAAGTCGACTTGTACGACTTTGTACAAGACAATAACAACCTTTTTCACAACCTTATGCAAGGCTTGGTCATCGTGGGTGCTAGCAAACCATCTAACCCGATCAAATCATCTCAGCTCACCCTTCGAGGAATGAAACGTGACTTGATGAAATATCTAAAAGATTGTCCACATAAAACATTTAAGGATGACAAGAAGACTGGAAAGGTTACATCATTGGAGGATGAAGTCATTCGACGTTTGAGTGTTGATGATGAGACACATAATATCGAGTCTCAGTCTCCAATAGAGCGATATGCCCAGCTCATTCAAGATGGAGAGCTTGGTGGTGATGAGTTGGAAATGTATTTGTTTGCCAAGGTAAAGAATGTTAACGTGATCTTATATGAGCAAGATAGAGATATCTTTGAGTGGCGGCGTGAGTTCAAGGCTACTACTAAGGATTCAGCCGAGACGATTCACTTACTTCGTCACAAGAGTCAGGACGACAATAGTAGAGTCTACTATACTCTGTTCATGCCAAAACTATACTCCATCATGAAGGCTCTTCAAGCAGTCAATGATACCACTACACTCCAAAAGATATATGACAAAATATCAACTGCTGTTCAAGATAGAAATGGGCTTGTAGTTGATTACAACCCCCTCCTTACTGCATTGCTTGGTTGCAATACAAACTTGTTGTTTCTTGGATCAAAAGAGCAAAGTAGGGGTGCCCTATTCTATATTGGACCATACATCAACAAGAACGGAGTTGAAATCATAGATGCTCTTCCTTTGATTGCCGAGGCTCAAAATAAAGCTTTAACATATCTTAGTGTTGCAGAAGATGCCGGTACAGACAAACGAACTGTGCAACATACATTGCACAAGACACTTAACAAGCTGAATTCGAAGATGGAAGTGTCGGATACTCAAGCAGCTGGTGCCTTGCTTGACTTGGATGCAAGGATTACAGATGAGATCTTTTCTTATTACGATGCCAAAGGATATAAGAACTTCGTCTTGGATACATTCGTACACGGTCTACACCAAAATTTTGAACCAAGAGGTAATGTTGTAGACTTGGGAGAGTGTGATACTGATGATGAGGCTGAGTTTAGTGCCGATGAGTCGTGTGATGGAGATGAGAGTTTAGAAGAGACTGTTGAAGATTCAGATAAAGGAAATGAACCACCAGACGACTGGAAAACATTTGAAGATGACTGTTGTGACAAGTTTGATATGGTGCACGAGAAAGGAGCATATGGTCATGCTAAAATATACTACATGGGCAACGATGATCTGACTGGCAGCGTTGAAAGTCATGTCGTATCATATCCAGAGCTTTATCGCTACCGAGGTCCAGATTTGAAGCATCTAAATCGATTGGAGTATAGTGCTCTTGTAAAGGTAGGCATTAACAAAGAGAAAGACGAAGACGAAGCTACTCAAGGAAGGAAACCAAATAAGAAGTATCAGTTTGGTAGCGGTCTTAAAGAAAAGATCGGATCAAAGTATTGCCAAATTCTAAGATCCAAGCAGTGCACACCTAAGTTCTTCTGCAAGTTGCCACCACCTCCAGGCAAGAAGCCAGCAAATCCATCGAAGGCAAGCCGTTGGAAGAAGAAGGCAGACAAGTTTGCATTTCATTACTTGACTATGTTTCGACCCGAGACTGACTTTTACGACTTGTCGATTGATTGCAAATTCGATTACAAATATGATTGGGAAGCCTTCCTCGAGTTTGAGTCGAGCTTGAGATGCAGTGATCGAGCCATTGACCATTCTAGACTAGAGCTCATGGAGAGATACATACATGGCTGGAAAGTGAATACAGCCAAGCGCGTGATGTTGGCAGAGTACCGTGGTAGAAATCGAACTGAATGGTCAGATCAACAGAAGGAGAGGGCTCGAGCATACAAAGAAAAAGCCATGGAGAATCATTCAGATGTATTCGATTATGACTGTCAGTTTAAAACTACAGAACTGAGTTCAGGTCACGAGAAGAAGAACGTCCAGATTACAAAGCACAAAAGACAGTGTGTATCCATTCTTCAAGATTGTGTACCCGAAGCTTTAGAATATCATCATAGGGCAAATTTGAACCCCAAACTTCCACGAATACCATTAAATAAAGATTCGTATATGAGACTAAAGGAAGCTAAGCCTGCTCTTGACAATAAGCCCACTGTTCAGAAGTGCTGTCCAGTGCCTCAACATATTGCAAGGCAAGTTGATAAGTATTTGAAGAAACAAGGCTTGTCACGTGATAAGGACGAGGCAGTACAGATTCTTCGCGATCACTTCACTGCGATGCATGAAGGTAGATCAGAAGCTGATGATTATGAAGCACCATACCTGTTGATCTGCGGTGGGCCTGGGAATGGAAAGTCCAAGTTGGTTGAAACATTTGATGGTATGTCGAAGTGTATGGACGTTGGGAGTCTAGTAAAGACGGCCTTTGTGGGTGGTGCAGCAGTCAATATCAATGGCTCTTCTTTGATTGGACTGTTTGATATGCCAGTCTTTGATCAAGGCAGTGGCACTGATGATGCTAAGAAGAAGCGCATAATACCTTGGAATAGTGACAAGCGTAGGAGTTTCCTCGACAGATATGATCTTGACAGGATATCATGTATCATTGTAGATGAGATATCCACAGTTAAGCCGTATATGCTTGCATATTTGAACGCCAGATTGATGGAATTATATCCAGACAGTAAAGGCAAACTCTTTGGTGGCCGTGCAGTCGTATTGCTTGGAGACTTCGATCAACTTCCTCCAGTTGGAGGCGACTCTTTAGCAGGCGCGGCCATGAAGTACGAAGAAGCAGTTTGTAAGAAAGAGGCCAGTTCAGCCGATGATTGTGAAGATTTAACAGCCTTCTTGTCGGGGCATTTCGATCTAAAGAAGTGTTTTGATCTCAAAGCGGCAGGTATCCAACTGTTTGAGAGGATCAAATACATCAAACTGACTGAGCAACATCGTTCAAAAGATCCCGAACACACTGCATTACTTCAAAAGATGAGTTCAGACGGAAGGCTTCATCCGATGCATTTGAAGTTATACAAAGACTTATCCGAAGAGGATATGAATGGCGAGTTTTCATTTGCAACGATGGTTGTAACTGGTAATGCGGAGAGGCACGAGTTGAATGCATTACAAGCCAAGCGTTGGGCGTCACACCACAAGACCAAGGTGGTGCGGTGGTTTAGAAAGCGAGATGAAAGTAAATGGAAAGGCAAGCCAAAAGATCCAAATCATGTGACCATTGCCATGGAAGATAACTGTTTCTACGAGATGTTTGTACCTGGAGCTGCCGGATACATAACTGAAAACATCAATACTGATATTGGACTTGCAAATGGCGTCGAGATCAAGTATCATTCTCTCTCTTTTGGTACAGAAGAGGAGGAGGAGATATTCAATGAAGAGTTTGAAGCGGATGGATCACTCGTTATGACACTTGACAGGCCTCCAGCTGCCATTAATGTAGAGTTGTTTGCCGACTTCGACGGTGACTCAAAAGACAAGAAACAGGAGAACAAGAGGAAGAGAAAGGAGTGGACTCATGGTTCACTTGTGAATGACGGTCGTGTTGTCGTCCAGCTCTCTCGTCAATGGGGTAGCGAGCTCATACGAAAATACAAGACTGAATCTATTGCTGGATCTTGGCAGTTTGGATACAAAGTGTCGACGTTGCCAATGAAGGACTGTTTTCCAGTTGAGCCTGCATTTTCTGTAACAATCTACAAGGCACAGGGAAGGACGATTCGAAGATTGATCATATTTGTTTCACGACATCCAGTTTCGTTGTTGAGGATGTCTTGGGAGGGACTTTATGTTGCTCTATCACGTGTAAAGTATAGAGATCATATACGTCTGGCTGTCAACAGAGACACCCTCGAGAAGGAAAAGGAGGCTATGGAGTATATGGTAGAGTTGAAGAAGAACAAGTATACAGATTCATTCTTTCGCGGATTCAAGCCAATCGGAGCAGATGGTGTAGAGACTCAAAGTCAAGTGATGACATGGAATCGTGAAGCAGCATGGACGGCGGCTGGCTTTGACAAGCTAGCAAAAGATACGCCAAAAGTAAAGAAGACATCAAACAAGGCTAGAAAGAAGCGTACGATGACTCATATACAGAATGCTATGAAGAGGAAGAGACGTAGGAAGACTTAGTCGTAGTTGTTCGTTTTGTGAGTTTTTACAACTGTAGTATAAATAACGCTGTTAAGGGACTATGTTTATATCAAATCTTATATGATGGAGGCCTCCTTTACTTTATCCCCGTCTTCTGCTTCTTCCTATTATACGATACATAGTATGTGCTTTTGATTGAATGCTTATTGGGAAGAAAAGGACCTTAAAATTCCACTTGTAAGCATTGTACGTTTTACTTGTCGATGTATGTTACGATATAAATTTGTGTATGTAGCAGTTGTATGAAACGGTGGGTAGTATCATCTCAGTGTCGGCAAAGAAGGTGAATAGTGAAAAGGTGATCAATGAATCTATATACTATGTCATTTCATCCATACGGCGGTTACTACACTAACAATAGTCAGCGGCAGCGGTATCATTATTATTATGAGAACAACATGCAACAGTCAAAAACTGTTGTTCCTGATATGCAACAGTCTGGTGGCGACGAGGATCGAGAAAGTGGAAAAGTGCCTAATATTGTACAATCTTCGGCTAGTATTGATCGTACACAAATGGTGCGTGTATTACCACCAGCGATGGTCTGTAGTGTGACGGCATCGTCTAATATATATACAAAGGAAACATCTGGGTCGAGGCCAGATGACAAGTGGCAGTTGCGAGGTCATCTAGGTGACATTAGTGTGGTTGCACTAGAATTAGAAAAACTAAAGATAGCCGTAGAAGAAAAGATTAGAAAATACAAGAAAGTTATAAAACAATACGAGAAGAAACACAACGAAGTTGATAGAGCAGATGCCTGGGATGTTATTAGAATTATGGTTACTGAGGAGAAACGTACTGGTACACAATTCAAAGGTATAAAAGAGTTCTTGGACCATTGGTTTTATACGTGTCACGATTATCAAGAGAATAGTAAATTAGAAGCAATGTATAGGAAAGACTCAAATGGACAAAAAGGGCGAGGTCCAACCGGAGTACAGGAGGCAGCAACCCAAAGATACAATCAACTTAGCAGAACCGATAAAGCAATATATAGAGCAGTTGCAAAGCAGTACTTTAAAAAAAGGCTAAGCATTGATACTGACACCGCCAATGAATGTGATTTAGAGTTTCGTGGATTGTTGAATGTGATTGGCAACGCGATCTATCGACCAAACTAGAATCACTTTACGCTTTCCAGATAATAATTGTAGTATTAATTATGTGGTCTAATAAGCAGCACCAATATACAGCTACTAACACTTGATGCTTTCAGAAAAACTAAGCGCGATAAGTTGTCCATACACCTAACATTGGGTAAACTGCACCTGCCAGGGCAGGGTATCGTTAGGTAGGAGGGGTGGGGATACCCTTGGTATCCTCCCCCTTTCCATTTTACTTTCTTTCATTTTTTTTGATCCAAAAAATCTTTACTTCCACATATGTTTAGTGAAGAGGAGCCACCTAATACCCCCATTAAAGATTAATACTATAATACTGCTATGCGTGGGTATCAATCAATTGCGAACTCATCTTTAGACGATCAAGGCTTAGAAAATGGTATACCACACTCCAATATAACCTCCTCCCCATCAACTCCGACATCATTAATTGAGTCTCCAACTATCATCCCATCCCTGGCAAGCAGACTTGGATATATTGCATTTGGTATTGTAATTGGAATTATTAGTTCAAGAGGGCCTTTGAGATGGAGAGATGATAGTAGTAGTACACAAACTATATCATTATTAGGGGCATCATCCCCCAAATCTCAACAGAAATTATTTGTCGATTCCCTACCATTTGAGGACACTGTTCCATTGTTGACCTCTTGGAATCCAGCTGTACCAAGAGAACATGATCCGTTGAAACCGGTTAAGAACCACACAGATCTTTTATCATCTTGGAATCCTGCTCAACCACGCCAGAAAACTTCAGTTATATCATCCAACCAAGAGATGAAATCCAATCCTGCTTTATCAGCTATTCGAGATGAGAGTAATATCTTAAAAGCCTCTACATCTTTATTGAGTGCAAGCATATCATCCTCCACCAGTAGTACACAGTCTCCTCCTGGTCCACATATATTATATCACGCCCATCCATCATCATTCAGCCTACTTTATGATACAAGTAAAGCAAGTGACAACTATATCTCAGAGTACTCACTTGATTACTTCCTAATCAATTCCGGGGGATTCGATGTACAGATAAATCAAGCATATTGTGCAGTGGCCACAGTTGCAACTATACTTAACAGTCTAAAGTATGCAAAAAGATTCCGTGAGGGTGATTCTTTATCATTTGATCTACCTCTTGACAAAAGGTATGATCCATACCCCTACGCTACCCAGCAAGATATATTAGTGGGTGACTGTGTTTGGAACAATGTTATAGAACATGGTGATGGGGGTATACACGGGAATGTTAATGGTATTTTTAAGCCACCATATGGTCTCAGTCTGGAGCAATCGGCTAAATTATTAGAATGTCATACCTCGAATGAGTGGGAGGTTATCGTCAAGGAAGCTGATCCGTCCCAGCTTACATTGAATAAGATGAGGTTCGACTTGAAGTCGGCATTGGTTAATCCTGATGCTAGGGTACTCATAAATTATGATAGAAAGGAGTTGGGACAAGTTGGTGGAGGTCACTTCTCTCCACTGGGTGGATACCATGCTTCAACTGATTCATTTCTCATTGTGGACGTTGCCAAGTACAAATATCCACCAGTTTGGATAGGCAGCGATACTTTGTGGAAAAGTTTGAGTACTTATGATAAATGTGGCACTTGGGATTATCCACATGGTCAAGTGAGACTAAACACAACCACTTCTGATGGCACAAACAAGTTTATAAATCCAATATCAAAGGAAGATTACTTAAGGTCTTTAGACATTTTGAACTGTAAACAAAAGATGAGAGGTTATATTATATTGAAGAAGAAGACAGGAATGTAGGCGTGTGATGATAGAGTTAAGAAGACAAAAATTGTTCAATCAAAAGCTCTATATTGTTTGATTTATGTTATAGATATAAGTCTATGGAAGGGAGTTTAAAGAGATATCATTTCCTTTGAGTAGGTGTGTTGTGAATCCATGTATCGAGAAACGTTGTTTTTATTTTGGCATATTAGATATATAGTTAATGTTTTGTAGGAAGTAGACTATCTCTTTGCCAAAACATGTTCAGATATTGTTACAACATAGATATTATACAAGAGATCCTCATACCAAGCAGCTGCTCACAGTCGACTAGTCAAACCTAGTCTTAATTTGACGACTCAACAGCTTGTTCAGTGGGATTTACATCTCCATCCACATTACTACTTGGGGGCTCTTCATTCATGAGACAAGCTTTCTCTCCTTCTTCTGAAATTGAAATCGCCTTATATGCACTTTCGACGGGCTCAATTGGCATAGGGCAACAGCAACATGAACTCTTGGGCTTTGACCTGTCTATTGGAGCCGACTTGAAGGCAAGAGCAGCCGCTAACAGATACATGAAGCCAGAAGCAAGTGCAAAACCTCCTGCTTTCTCGAGAGTACAGCCATTTTCACAAACATCAGAAGCAAAGAAGACCATTGTCAAGAACATGAAGAGAGAGCACAGTGCATACAATCCAGTCATCACCTTCCAAGCCTTGGGTGAATAGACAACACATGTTGAGCACCAAACAAAGGCCAGCGTAATACCACCGATGATAGCAGAAAGCAGACTAAAAGTCAGAGCGGCACTGTACCCAGAACCGAATACTTCCTTCTGTTTTTTCCAGAAACCAGACAAGACAGAGTTGAAATTGTATCGAACACAAGAGGTATAGAGTGAGTCATATCTATCTCCACCAAAAGCGAGAGATAAAAGGGTGTTTCCCTCTGTTGCTGAGTATCCACCGAGCCCTAACGACGCCTCAATATACAAACAAGTTTCAGTAGGTGTTGGGGGAGTATACTTCGCTGGAGCTTCAGGTCTTTCGTTTGACTTTTCACCCTGCAGACTACGACGCTGTTGCTCCGCCACCTTTTCTTGAGTTACTTCACAAGGTGGTTTATGATCCACAATAAGTAGGTTATCACAAGATCGAACAATCTTTGATAATAGACCCGAGCGACGACGAGACCGAGCAGCCACAGTCTGAAAGATTGGACCTGACATGACTTCATCACAGTTCAAACAATCGGCAAGTTTGCAGCTAGGAGGAGGACCATTGTTCATTCCTTCTGACAAAAAGGTGAAATCAAAGCATGTATCAAAGCAATGATCACGAGCTGAGGATTTATGACGAGTATGAAGAGTGTGAGGCATACAGGCACCAGATTGAAAGGGTATCTTAAGATATACTTACTCCAGAAGACGTTGTGCATCCACATAGTTGCGCATTCATTAGTGTATCCAACCTAGAATAGAAGGCAATAGAAGTGTAAACATAAGATTTACATCATACTAATAATAATGATGAAACCATCTTCTTACCTCTTTGAAACACGAAACGCCTTCATTAAACCCCGAAGCTAGAGCTCGGACTGCACATTCTTGTCCCTTTCCCGTGAGGTCGGGATACTCGAGGTAAACAGCAAAGTCCTTGGTCGAACTGCAAGCACCACACTGTACAAATAAGTATATGTATGTTTTTCAAGCAAAGAGGAAACAGGGGAATCAATTGTGAGTACACTCTATGATGATATGAAATTATATACATATCTCCTTATTGGCGGTATCTTAGGTACGGACCCTCCGTACCTATCTTTAGCAGTATAATAGACACCCTTCCCGTCGCCCTACACCATATATCGGCATATGGGATTGTTAAGCAACATCTTGGCTTCAATATACTGCACCATTTTTATTTATAGGACCATTGGTTGTCGAGATATATTAATTCTAAGTAAGGGTGTACCATGAATTTTGATATTTTTTTTATTGTGAGTAACTAATAGATAGAACATTAAATATAATGATTTGTACAGTAAATCCAATTACAGACGTCTTGAGTATAACTAGGTTGAGGTGGCTGTAAGTTGTGGGGTATTGATATTGCGTATATTTAATTTAATCCATATGTTAGTAGAGGGCGGATGTCAATTTTGGTTGCTAATCGTGACCTCTACTTAACTATGTCGTCTGCAGCCTCCTATGCGGCTATTCCTACCGTACCGCCGCTGCCAATCTCATCATTAATGTTATTGTTAACATCTATGAAGTTTGTGGGGTTATAGATGGCGGTGGTGGCAAGTAGTAGAGGCTGCTCAGTAGAGGGTGATGATGGGGTCAAAATCATGGGTTGATGTAGTTGCAATTAAATAATTAAATAAATATAAATAATTGGCCGCCGTGGATTGTTGCATTATGGGAACCATGTTATTGCCGTCATTTGGAGCCACCATGGACCTGCTGATTCATTATGGTTGTGGAGTTATGCTCGTCACCAGATTTGACAAATAGGTACGGATGCCATTTTTGAATTTTTGCACAGTCGACATTTGATGAACCATATTCGATCAGTTGTACACAACAATAGTGCTAAGATGATGTTATCCGTACAATTCGAGGGTGGAGAACATGATGGTGCACTCTAGATTGCCTAGAAACGATCTAGAAGCTGAGATATTGGCATTTGAAAAAGTGCAAAAATAGGTACGGAGGGTCCGTACCTAGCCAACAAGGAGATATAATCAGATATACTTACGGCACCCCAATGTGTCATCTCGGCACCATCAGCAAGCATCTCTTCTTCACTGTTGTATGTTTTCATAGAATACTTGGTAGGACACTGAGGGAAACAGAAGTTAATACACATCACAAGCACATCCAAGAGGAGAGGGAGGTAGAGGTGTTAGTCTATCCAGAGCCGCATGTCTATGACCATACAATTAACCTACTTACCTGATCGGCATCAAGTGACTCCATATCATATGTCAAACCACAAGCTGCAGTCTCCCACAAATCCAACTGCGCCGCATTTTGAGCAGGTGAAGTACAAAAGCCTTCCTTTGTTGCTCCAGTGGTATTGTATGGGTTGCAAACCATTTGATAGGGGTTGGTAGCATCCATTGCTTTGAGTTGGTTAACAGTTTTCCCGCTATGGTCTCACTAGTGAGACCATTTTGACTAAGCTTTTTTACTAGCTATCATAAAATATTGTAAAATAAGTTTCAGTTGACGTTCAATGGCTCTATAGAAAGCTGAGATTATGCTCTACACGACGATATGCGGTATCAGTTCAAACCGCTACTAGATCCTATGTTATAGATGCTACTAAGTCAGCATAAGTTCCCAGGCATGATTTTTTGCTGAGACTCATGACCTCACAACCATGACCCTCGACGCCGCCGACGGCGATATGGAGCTCCTGTTCATCCTAGACAATAGGATGATGATGTTTCTAGAACAGAATTGTCTCCTCTTTCACGTGGTAACAGCCGTTTCTAGTGATATTGATGACATGGTGTTCAAAAAGTTGTTCAAAGATTGTATTGATGTTTATGTTTATTGCATCGTCATCACGTGCTAACTACGATAGTAACACTACTTATAGTCCATATACATTGCAAGCTCTTGATACAGTCGCCGCTTCTTATATCGAATAAGGTCTAGTGTGATTTCCAGGACCATCGTGGTGGTCTATGGTCTTCGATTTACGTCGACAAATGTGGCTGGTTGTCGTCGACGACGACGTTCTATGTGGGTTAGTACTTCTAGGCTAATTATAGGCGCTACATTTATATTCTACACTAGTCATACACTACAATATTGTTCAATGGCACCTACTAGAGGATGCAGTGGTGGTCCACCATTCATATCTGCCATATTGCCATCGCTTCCTCCTCTTTTATCTACTAGTGATGGCCAGTTCGTCAGTTTTGCAAAAAAAGTAACTTTGTTAGTGGAATCTCTACGTAAAAAGGATACCAGAACTGACTTAGCGGGAAAACTGAAAACTGTTAATCCAGTAATCTGGGACGCTTGTTAAAGGAATTGCTGCTTTATCAGACGGACAGGGTTCGTCACCATTGATACAGTGACAATCACCACAAGATCCGTATTGTGCTTTTGGTTCGGGAGGTGGATGACAATATAGAAATCCAGGTTCATTAGGTTTTAAGAAGTGGCAACTGTTGATCCCCACAAGCCCAAAGACCCATGCTAGTGTCGAGATAATTGCCGTGCCGCAAGAGACTTTACCATGGGGTACTGAACAACATGGCCTGCATCCCCCATTTTGAGTATCTTCAAGTTCCATCCATTTATCATCAGACATCTTCTTGTGTACTATATTATTATTATTGTAAAGAGGAGTATTGTATGGAGATAAATACGATATTATATTGATACTTTATCACCAGAGACGTCGCTAGGTAAACTATGATGTTGCAAATAGTAAGATGGTGTTCTCATTTTAAAGATTTTTTTGCATGCAATCAAGGATACCTCAAATGCCTCAAGGTAGGTATATCCTCCTTCTTCCTCTCGCTCGTAGAGTATGTACGCTGCTTGATCTTTCTCCTGCCTCCCCTCAGTTGCTATAAACTTATCTCCTCTCTCTTTCTACTCTTACATTATCATCTATACCAGTACCTACTTATAAAAGATATCAATCATATCTTAGACTTTTTATCTCTACTTTTATTAGTTTATTGGAAACTTAAACAATTAAGTACAAACAGATTCGCTCGCACAAACACTCTCTCTTCAGTGTAATGTACACAGACAAACGTATCACATACGCAAACAGGAAAAACTCAGTGACAGCAGTATATTGGATATAAACAAAATTGTACGACAAGGATTGAGAAACCCCTTGCATTGGCTACTTAGGCAGTTTCCTCAGCGGCGGGAGTATCAACTTCATCATCCTTGGGTACTACCAACTTGCGCTGACTAGTAGATAACTCGTATGCCTCCTTAACTTCCTCGGTAGGTCCTGAAAGATCATAAGCAGCACCCTTGTGATGGGAGATATCAAGTCCAACCTCTTCCTCTAGGGAGTCAACACGGAATAATCCCAAAATGTTAAGAAGATGGAAGTAGGGGATCATGATAACACAGACCCATCCAATAATCCAAAGGACACCGCAAATCTGAGCAGCAAGGAGGGATCCATCACCCGATCCTGCTCCCCACATGTAAAACCATCCTGCTTTACCACCCTCAGCAATGGGGGCAGTACTGTAAGCCTTGGCCATACGCTCTGGCTCGGCGAAGAGACCGACGGCAATACATCCCCAGATACCATTACCAAAGTGGACAGGAATGGCATCAACGGCATCATCAATCTTCAACTTAACAAGGAGGTTGGACCAGAAGATGTAACACCATCCAGCAACGATACCAATAACAAAGGATGCCCATGGAGCAACGATGGAGCAACCGGCGGTGATACCAACAAGACCGGAGAGGGCACCATTCATACACATGGTAATATCGTACATAGTCTCACCAGTCTTACGGCGGTATAGCATCATGTCAGTGAACATGGCGGAGACTGATCCAGCAGCGGCGGCAATGGTAGTAGTTACACAACATAGGGCAGCAACATCTCCGGCAGTTGAGCTTGCAATGACAAGGGTAGAACCGGGGTTGAATCCATACCAACCTACCCAAAGGATGAAAGTACCAAGAACCTGAAGAGCAACGGAGTGGGGAGGGAAGTCATGTGGCTCGGGCAATTCATTACCATCAGCATCGTAGAATCGTCCAATACGAGGTCCTAAAATCTTGGCTGCAATTAGGGCGGTAATACCACCTGTCATGTGCACAACACCCGATCCGGCAAAGTCATGCATACCACATCCGAATGGTGGATTACTATTGAATGCCGTGAGGAAACCACTTGAACTCCAGATGGAATATACAACGACGGGGTATACAAATCCAGTAAGCATGAGAGAGTAGCATAGGTAGGCCTCGAACTTGCAACGCTCGGCGACGGTACCAGCGACGATAGTAGCGGCGGTGGCAGCGAATGCGAATTGAAAGAACCATGAAACTAAATCACCACCACTGGTAAAGCTACCAAGGAAGAATCCAGAATTACCAATGAAACCCTTCTTGTCAGCGTCAGAACCACCATATGCAAATGCATATCCTACAGACCAAAATCCCAATGCACCTCCACATGCATCTAATATATTCTTAAGCATGATATTCTTAACATTCTTCTGACGGACACTACCAGCACATAACATTGCAAATCCAGCCTGGAATGAATGTCATCAATTTATGAAGAGAGATGTAGTAACTTCTGTTAGTATGTGGTTTGCAAAGGTAATCAATAAAGGCAATCTAAGTTCAAATGAAGTATTCAAATCAACGAGACTTCATATTGAACACATGAATCACAAGTTAATAAAACAATACACGTGTGGACTTTCCTGCATAAAGAAGACCATAGTGGCGGAGAAAATGAGGAAGAATACATCAAGTCCTGCATTTGTTTCACCGGTGAAAGCGAATGATGCACAAACTCCTGCCTCGGCGGAGGCGGGGTCTAGTGCGGATGTATCCTCACAGTAGTCAGGAGCGCTCATATTGATGGTTGTTTATTTGATCGTAATATTAATGGTAGCAGTAACCCCCAATTGAAATATTATGAGAGCATTGTGTTGATGATTGAGAGGCCCTTGATTATTGACAGCCATCTTCATCTAAATTTTTCGGATCTTTTGGTCACATGCGGTATTAAATAACAGATATCTACATAGGAATTAGTACTTTCATTACGCATTACCCCCAAAATTTCGGCAGATAATGACCCCCCATAGCCTCGGATAGGATACCTAAAGCAGCTGATATTTTCAGTTCAAGCAAAAAAGCTGGCACTGCTAGAATACGAAGTTAAGCCCACGTACTATATCTTTTTCCACGGGCATTATGCTCGGTATCATGATTGATGTGCCCATCATCCCCATGCCTCTGAATGAAATACGTTGGCAGTTTTTTATTCATCGAAACAGCTTTAAGGCGGCGATGATGCTTAGGAAATGCCTACGAAAAAAGCGGCACTGTTAGAATACGAAGTTTAATAAGCCCACGTCCTGCTAGTTTATACATAATACTATCTATAAACTATGGGGTATTAACGATATAAATATCGCTGACTCACTCTCTAAAGCGTGTGTCTCCCCCGCTATTGATCTTACACAGTGTAACACTGGGTCTAAGGAGGGTGATAGTTCCCCTAACAACAGCTTGGAGAGAAATAGATCATATAAATGAACCGGAGCCCTCCGTTATGAGAAGCTTGCCACAAGAACAAAGTCTTGTCCAACATGAAAAACGTGCTGGCTGCATCGTCCTCATAAACAATTCGATTAAAACCTCCGACCACATTCTCCCTATTCCTCCCAACAACATAGTCCACCGTAACTAGACGGTATACAGACCATGCAAGCCATCGCTACTTGAAACTCAAATCCTCCTCACCCAACACAACACACTGACGATGTTCAACCTGCTCCACCGTAGCATCAATGCCTTGAGGGTCCAATACGTCACATATACGACGTGCTGTCCAATCAACGTGGACGTTATGTTCCTGTATGTATGTATTGTTATATATAGAGAGATGATATGATTGTATGTGTGTTAGGGGCTGATGTGTCATGTGAGAATAAGGAGTTCAACAGCATGCTGTACCGCCGATGTACCACCATCATCTGCCGCCGCCGCCAAAGCATACTATCACGAGTATACAGTGGTATGAACTCAACGATATATCTTTGCAAGAGAGTAGTATAAGAAAGGATATTATTTTTGTTGGCATCACCCACCAATCGCCCACCATCGATTCAACCGCTCAACCTCACTCATCACTTTAAAAACAATTGCAATAACAACAGCACTCACCATATAACCAATCATCGGGGCCTCGGCGGCCTCGGCCGTACCATCGGGCGGTTTACCGTGCTTCCTCTTCATTGCCTGATAGTAGTAATGCAATCAAGCGAGAGAGAAAAATTATGAGCTCATAATTCAGTGAATTAGTGCAGTGTAAAATATTTTGTACTAAGGTTCTACGAGAGATTCTACGAGAGATTATTTCTGACACCACAGCCATTCATTTTTGAGAATTTACCATCTGCCGCAAAATGCCAAATTCTGATTGGATGGTATCTTTTTGTATCTTTTGAATCAATGGCGACCTAACGATCCATCTCCTTTATGAGGTTCATTGCAAGCAATCTCAGTTTTAGAGCCGTTATTAGCTGTATATTCAGCTATATTGACCTACCGGCATAGTCCTCCGATATACGGCACGACATTGCTGTTGTATGCGGCATAGGCGGCGCAGGACGGGGGTGTGATTGCAATGATTTACTCGCCATAGTTTGAACCACATACCTACACACGACGTATCATCACCAATACCCAACCAGTAATATATCATACGGCTGCCCATCTATTATAGTACCCAACGAAATTGTATAGAAAGCTATCAAGAGTGAGTTGCATACTATTAATTCTCCTGACAATTCAAGATGAATGAGAAGAGGAAGGTTAGTAAGTCATCCAAGTCTTCAAATGAACAACAACAAACCCAAAACAAGAAAAAGAAGACAAAAAAGAAGGACAAGAAGTATAACTTTCCTCCCGAAAAGAAGGAGAAGAAGAAAGACGGAGATAATAACACGTATACTACAGTCGCCTGCGGATTAAACAAACACTGTACTAATGAAGGAATGAAAGATGATCTTACTACCACTTCGTTATTCATTTCTAAAGCGGCAAATAGGGCGTCCTTTGTCATGACAGACTTGTTCCTACTCCGACACCAAACTACTGATGATGTTAAACGTCCTGCTGGTTTGACCAAAAGCAGGGATATCTTCTGCATATATTAGGTAGAGGATAATCCATTTTCGACACGTGGAAGATGTCTTCTTACCTCTATCTAGTTAGTTCACTCTACTAAGTACATACCTACTCTGATGGGTAGAGATATATACTTCAGATTGAGATATGCCTTTGTCATATATCGAATATGGCATAATCAATACAAGGAGTAACCTTTACAGTAGCAGCCGTTATTATTGTAGTCTTATAGGCATTACAAGTAAGCCATCTATGGCTTGTAACCCCCATCAATACACCCCTTGCTCTATCACATTACAGTTCGCCCATTCCCATACCACCTCCAGCAGCTCCAGCTGCACCACCGCCTTGGCCCATCATCATTTGTTGACCTTCCTTGACACTCTTCCTCCATTTCACAGGATCATTCAATATATCTTTCATCTCATCTGTACCAAACATATCACTAACTGCCTTATTCCCAGCGACAGATGGATCATTTAACAATTGTAATCGTGCCTCTTCAATCTTATCATCATCTGCTAATGCATCCTGTAATACACCACCCAACTTACTCATGGCAGCGGCAGGATCTTTCATTATTTGACCAAACCCTTGCATCATTTGTACTACCGTATCCATAGCTTGTGGGTCACTAAATATCTCCTGCATTTGTCCAAATGCTGCAGACATTGCCTCTTGGAACTTAGCTGGATCAGCTCTATATTCAGCAATTTCCTCAGGTGTGGCAGTACCCTGTGCTTCCATCATGGCAAGGACTTCATCTTTTTGATCGATTATATTTTGTTGCATATCCATGGATGTTAGCATTGACATTGCCTCGGTCATTTGATTTTTAAGTTGATCAGCGTCCATGTTTAGTAACTCATCCATTGCTCCTTGCATACCAGAGAACTATCATTATGTTGTTGTGTATCGTTGTACATCGTTTGTCATAGGTGTGTGGGTAGGTGTAGAAATGTTGTTTGATGTAATGGTTGCATTCAAGAATGAGTTAGATGTCTACAAGATACATAATCGACATAAAAGCAACATAAATATAATATCAACTCACCATTTCTTTAACCTGTGGATCATTCATACCTTCCATAACCAACTGTTGTAACTGTGCTGGATCTAAATCCTTCATAAGTGCACTTATATCCATGTTTTCCAAGTCCATACCACCCATTAATGATTCCAAGTCTGCTAATCCACCACTACCTGCACCCTTCTTTTCAACAGCCATACGGTCAGCGGCCATTTTATTTAATTCCTCAAATGATGCAGCACCTTTATTACGTCGGTTGCCTCCTACACCAAATTGAGCGTTTGTGGGCTATATTGTTATTGTTTGTTTTGTTGTGTTGTGCATATGATATGAGCATCATGTTGATTGTACATATGTCATACCGAATAGCAAATATTATTTAGAGATGTGACGGCATAGAAGTATATTGCAAAATTATTGCAAAAGGTTATTAGATTGATATAATGATGTATGAAACGTGGAAATCAACATACAACATCAATCTCTCAAGAAATCGCATCGAAACAACTTAATGACTTACCAATATCAAACCTAGACAAACCAGAGATGTCATACCCATCGCTTTAAACGTTCTTAGTACCATATTTGTATATTATTAGATTGTTATTGTATATTGTTGGAAGTTATGATGGAATATCGTACTCAAACTTGAGATGTGTGAATGTGTGGATGCAAAAAAGTGGTGTTAGATAACTAAACCTACAAAAATGGATATCCCCCGCGCGCGGCAGAAGATTGAGAGTGAGTGCCATAATTCAGTTTATATTATCTAGTTGATTGAGTTGTATGCATACCAAACATATCCTACGCCTTGCCATAGTATTCGTGGCTTTATTTGAATTCAGTATCAGTAGTAGTAGTGCAAGTAGTAACGATATAGATAAGAGTTGTATCGAATCTAGTGAACAAAATTGCAATACTAAAAATAATATCATTATGTCTGCATCCAACAACAAAAAGTATAAACAAGATGGCGATGAGGCACGTCAAATTGCACAATATCTACCCTACTTCCCATTCAAGGGTATTCCAAAATTCTATGATATTGGTGGTTTCCTCGAAAAGCCAGAAGTATTTCAACAAATTGTTGATATATTCGTTGAAAGATATAATGAAATTGGTATCGATTCCATTGCAGGATTAGACGCACGTGGATTTATATTAGGCCCGCCTATTGCACTTGCAATGAAGAAACCCTTCATCATGATGCGTAAGAAGGGGAAGATGCCTAATTCTATATCATCAGATGAATATGATACCGAATATGGTAAACGAAGTGGTATGACTGTACAACGTGATAAGATTAAGAAGGGTGATAGAGTATTAATTATTGATGATTTAGTTGCCACTGGGGGTACGTTAAGTTCAGCAATTAACTTAGTGCATATGCTAGGCGGTGAAGTTGTGGAATGTGCATGTGTCGTTGAATTAAAGATGTTTATAGATCCACCCAAGGATAGTGGCTTGCCAAATCGAACAGAATTATTTACTAATCAAAAGATCCAACATGTACCTGTGTGGGGACTGATATCAGAAGATGTATTAACTAATGAGGCTAAATTGCCAGAGGGTTATGTAGATGATGGTGAGGAGCATTAGAAGTTAGAAAAAGATTGGAGAAGAAGATACTAAGTATGGTAGTGACGAAGTGAAACTATCACTTAAGTCTCAAGGAAAGAGGACTTGACGGTATAGGTTGAAAGGCATATAAGTTAAGTTGCCTTATCACAAGAAGTACTGTTTGTATGAGTAAAAGATACAATGTACTGTAACTTTGCTTCCTTATTTGTTTGAGTTTAGATAATGCAAAGCAGATCAGTGTATCTTCTATGATATTTTCAATATGTTGCAGGTGTGGCTGAACTGCACCTGCAGCTTAAAGAGCATCTCAATAGTAGGATTGGCAAATAGCACGTCTGACGCTTGCGCTAGCATTACCTCGTGACTTATGTATGATTTCACGTGTACCTGTCACGAAGTTTGCGTGATCAACCCCCATCACAAACAAAGGCCACTCTATCTAACAAAAGTAAGGCTTAGTAAGGCTTACTATTGATATACAATTAGATGAATATATTAGGATTATTCCTAATATTCAACACATTACTCTTCATAATCGCCTTTGGTATATCACTTGCAATACTATACACCCATAGCATCGACAACAACCTTCTCCAATTTCTTGATAGTCTCGATACAAACCCCAACTATTTATTTAGAGAAGTATCAGATATTGTATTTGGTATTGAGATTGAACATATATTATTTGGTGCGGTTGTTATACTTGTTTCTTTGTATTATTATACTTGAAGAGAAGTGTTGTTATACTTGTTTCGTTATATTATTATACTTGAAGGTACACATCTTGTGCATCGAAAATAAATTGGACCAGCCATTAACACGATACCCCCAACGAAAAACAAATAGTATAAAGTAGGATGAGCAGCGACGAATTTGTGCATGTTACAAATAATAAGCCGCAAAAGGATGTGCCAATGGGGGCAAGTTCAACGGGAGGCTCTCAAACAGGTAATAATAATGGACAAGTCGGTTCTTTACGCGATTTGCTAGAGTCTTTAAAGTTTGATATGAGTGGCACTAACAATAATAACACTAACACTAATGAAGGAGGTGATTATGATATGAACGAAGGAGCTGATCAACAACAGCAACATCCTCAGCAACAATATTTTCGTAGAACAACTGATAATGCAGAAGGTCCAGAGTATGACGATGAACAATCTGGACAGATATTTGGTGAAGATGATTCTAATCTTCATCAACAATCATCAGAAGAACAACATCAACGTCGGCAATATTCAAATTTAGATGGTACTGATGATGAACAATATGATAATAATAGATCACAAAGTAGTAGTACAGATAATGAACAGCATCCATATTCAAACACAAACAACAATACAACATCAGATGATGAATCACAATATACTACATCATCATCAGAATCCAATAATTCATACAAAGAAGCCGGATATTCCAATGAGGAAGATTATCTATTCGATCAATATGGAGGGATAGGTGGCACATCGGAAGAACGTGCTGAGTTGGCAGAGGCGTTATTACATACCTTAAATGTAGGACCAATGGCGGATGATTTATTCTATGAAGAGGTGGCAATGTGTTTCTTGAGATGTAGGGAACGACATCGGATGAGAATGCGGAGAGAAGAGTTACGAGAAAGGAAGAGGGCTAAACGAAGAGAGAAGAAGAGGGCAAAGAGAAGAGCTGCGGCAGCTGATAATAGAGATAGACAACAGCAAAGTACTGGTGGTGGTGTTGGTGCTAGTATGAAAACTGTGCATAAGGGTCAACCGACACGACAACAGCAGCCGACTAGTGGTGAGGAAGGTGATGTGAATGAACGCATGTCACGATTGAATATGAGAGAGGCACGTCGTGCCGCTTCTGCCCAGTTTACGAATAATGGTGTTGAATCACAATCGGAGTATGAACATAATGATGACGATGATGATGATGATGATGCAGAATCTGATTATTCAGTAGATTTAACAAGAATATCGGAAGGTATGGGGAATGTTAATGTTGAATCTGATTATGAAGGTAAACAAGGACGTACTAGACGATCGAAGCCTAAGCCAAGACGATCTCGTGCCAATACAGATAAGACAACCGACACTGAGGAGAATATACATGCTGATGATGATTTATCAGCACCATCCACACCAATGAGTTCAGACGCAGAAAAGGATGATGATAGTTTCATCATGGGAGGTGGACATAATACTGGCGAGAGTGGTACAGACTTTAATGATTCAGAACCCGTTATGATGGGAGGAGGACGTACTAGTGAAGAAGACTTGGATGATAATGAAGATGAGGATACTGCCTATGGTGTATATAAATCACATTATAATGATGATAATGAAGAAGATGAAGATGGCGAAGATAATAATGGGAATAAGGTACCAGAAGATCCAGTATTTCGTGTTAATCTCAAGAGTAATGGTGGTGCTACTGGTGCTGGGAAGAAGGGAAGGAAGAAGAATAGCAAGTTTCCTCCACCACCTCCGCCACCCCCTCCTCCACCGCCTAGGGCTAGTAGTGCTGCTGCAATGGGAGAAGCACCAATGGATGTAGATACTGGGGATTCAGGGGAGCAACAACAGCCTTCATGGGAGGAAAAGATTGCACGCGGGGCACGGGTCGCTGCTGATGCGGCATCTGCATTACATAATGATCATCCATCACTCCGTAGAGAGTTTAGTATTGGTCAGAACATTGCCTCTGACAATGAAGGACCTCGTGGTGGTAAAGGAAGTCGTAAACATCGTAATACAGCATCGGTCCCAAACATGGGAGGATTTCAACAACAGCAACAGCAACAACAACCCATGTATGGGTTTGGTATGCAAGTTGAACATGAAGATCAGTTAGATGCATCGACAATATCACCAGATGAGGATGATGAAAATACGAATATCAAGCGTCAACGGGTTGCAACGTTACGTGATGAAGGACGTTCATACTACATCAATGGTGCATACAGGGAGAGCGTACTTTGCTACACTGAGGCTATCGGGGTACACACTGATAACTTTCAATATACATCATCGAATAATGATGATACACTAGCTGCCTTGTATGGTAATCGTGCCGCGGCACTAATGATGACGGGAGCATATGAAGGTGCCTCTGCAGACTGTGAACGTGCCTTATCATGTACAGAACTAACCTCCACAACAGGAGTAGAGAGTGGTCCAGCCTTCAAGTCTAAGATACTCTGTAGAATGGCACGTGCGTTACTTAAAGCGGGTAGTATATGGGATGCAGATAAGGCATTCAATAATAGTATCCAAAGTGCCAAGGAGGCTTTGTCAATCGTTGGAGCATCAGCTGCCGCGTCAAATATTGCCGAGGGTACTGAAGAGACTCGTAGTATGGAAAAGATATTGAATCAAAGTATTACTGATGCAACACTGGGATTGTCGGATGTGAAACGATATAGAGATGCTGCCGAAAGTGCCAAGCAAATACAAATGAATAAGGGTGTGAGTGCCGCAGCCGATAGAAGGAACAATGTTCAACTATTAATGTATATCAACTCGGCTCTTAGTGTTAGTCCTGGTAGCATGGATTTACATGAACAGAAGATTAATGCATTGGCATCACTCAAACGATGGGCAGAGCTGGGTAATCACTGTGAACGTCTCGCAGCCGAAATGGTCAAGATTGATGGTCTGTTTAAAGATGATTTGGCATCATTGAATCCATTTCCAGATGTTCGTCCTGCATCTTCTTTAAAACCAGATTTCTTCGAACGCAATTCGGATGATTTGTCTGACCCGGTATCATTGAGGATCTTAAGTCCAAAGGCTGTGTGTGATGCTGTGATACGTCTACCAAATGGTATGCTGCCATTATATTTACGCTCGCTGCGGCTAGAAGAACGATATACCGAAGCGGCCAAGGCAGGTGCCACTATAGAAACACACATGAGTAATAGCAAGCACAAGGGCGATAGAGGTAACGTATCCATGGCTTGGCTGTCCAGTGAGAGGGATAGGCTGCGTCGAACAATGTCGTGGAAGGAGAAGGGAGATACATTGTTTCGTAATGGAGATTATGAACGAGCTGCTGAGAAGTATGCACTTTGTTTAACCATTGATAATGATGGAAGTACTCCCGAGAATGAAGATTCTGGTGGAAGATTACATGCCGTGCTTCACTGTAACCGTGCCGCATGTTTAATGGCACTGAAGAAGTACCGTGAAGCCGTCAAGGAATGCACTGCTGCCCTTCGTATACATACTCATTACATGAAGGCTATGCTTCGTCGAGGTCGGTGCTTTGCTCGTATACGTCAATATCAAGAAGCGATTGCTGAGTATGAGCGCTATATTCAATTAGTCCAAGAGGCACGTCGCTCACCTCAGAATGCAGCCAACAGTAATGCAGCGTGTACATTTGATCGTCCTATTGACATTACCGAAGCGGAGTATTCAAAGGCGAAGCAAGAGTTGGCAGATGTACGAAAGTCTATGCGTCATGCAGCTGCAAATGACCAAGCACAACGCAAGAAGCAGCGAGATGCCCAGTTCAACTTTAACAAGAATTTCAAGGCGGCTGCAAATGATGCCGCAAGACGTCAACGACAGGAGGCACCTCCCGGTAGAAGTGATAATGCATACAATAGAAAGAAACAGTGGGATGCTGGTAATACAGGAGGAGGGCCTCAACCACATCGTTGGGATACTTTTGGTGGCAGTTCACCTAAAACGAGAGGCTCGAGAAGTAAGAGGGAGCCACCGGCTGGAGGTAAACCGAGTAGTGGTCCTAGCGCATCACGAAGGAATCATAATCGAACACATAACCAACAACAGCAGCATCCGTCTGCAGCCGCCAAGCCTGATCCAAATGATCACTATCATGTCTTGGGGTTGAACCACACAGCCTCATCAGCTGAGATTAAGAAGGCCTATCATAAGATGGCTTTGAAGTACCACCCAGATAAGAATTCAGATGAGGGCGCAGCAGACATATTCCGACGAGTTAAGTTGGCGTATGAGGTGTTGGGAAATGATCAATCAAGGATTGCTTATGATGCTCAACGGCGTGGTAGAAGATAGACAATGTGCTCAACTAACGTCTATAACTACAAAGAGATGAGACATACAACCAAACTTTACTTTACAACACATACAAGGAGAGATCTTTACATCTATACCAACAGAGATGAGGCTGCAATCACAAGCACAGATGATAATATGAGTCCAAGTCTACTGTTTGAAGAGTTCGTGTCGGAATCAAGAGCCTTCGTGTCTTTTGAAGCATCCACATGATTACGATGGGTCATATCAGAAGTCTTTCCTTGAACTTTGATATAATCTATCAGCACTTCCTCATCAGCTTCGTCACCTTCTACACCGATACTAATCTCCAAATTATCAGCATCTGGAGCTTTGAAATGAATACTCATGTCTTCGTACCATTCACGCTCTGTGAAGTAACTGCCACCCCAACACTTTTCTCCAGTGATTGTACCCCCATTCAAACCATACTTTAGACAAAGATTATCAGATGGATCCAGTGTAGTCGCGACATAGGTTGAAATAGAAACCTTATATTCATTGAAAGGGCTTCCGTCAAGAGACAACTCGTTTGTCTTAACCTCGGAATTTCCTCCGGTGGCTCCGCCGTGAATTCGTACTACGCCAGCTCTTTTCTTATCACCTTCTAATGCAGAGACATAGTGTGTTGCTTTGTCTTGAATGGAGAAAATGCCGAACTCGTCATAGAAGTTGTCTTCAAGAATAGAAACATATCCACCCGTGCTTTCTAGCCCATCAAAGTTCAAGACATTACTATCATTAGCAACTTGAGTGGTAGCTGGAATAGTACTGGTGGCTGAAGGAGGGGATGGAGTAGTCGTTGCTGGAGTTGTTGATTGAGTCTGAGTATAAGTACCAGTACCATCACAATCAAACGATAAAGGAGGATTGTCTGTTGTGCAAACGTTATCTTTGATCCACTTGTATTGGGCTCCTGAGGTTCGTGCATAAACACCAGGAAACTCGGGATGCGCGCTGCATGAGAAGGGAAAGTTATCAATATGTGAGCAAAAACAAGATCAGCTCCTCCGAATACGAGCAACACAACTCACCATCCATAGCCCCATGAAACAACTGGAAGATGCGCGTTATCATTAGTAATGAAGATGAAAGAGAGATTAGTAACTTTTGTTAGTGCGTGTGGGTTGCAAAGGCAACCAAACAATGGCAAGTGATGACCAAAAGTAGCCAAACCACAGATACTTCAGTTAACACACGACATCACTTCATAAGACAAAACAAACGCGGACTTTCCAGCTACTTGAGTATCATTTCCATCATCAGATCTGATGACTAAGGGTCCTCCACTATCACCTATCAAAATGGAGAAAGAGAGTTAGTTGATTGTCCATCAGAACATTATCAATAAACATGGGCATGGCGACTTACCTTGACAACTGTCTTCTCCAACATCTGCCGCGCATAACATGTTGTCGCTGATCATGTTACTGTAACTACCCATCTGTCCACCGAATGACATCCCAAACATCTCGAATCCTCCGATTGTACCAGTGGAAGCTTCACATTCTGACTTAGATACTGTATATACTTCTGTATGTTGGAGAATCGGTGCTAATCTACTTGCACTAGAAGGATCAGTATCGCCGTAGCCCATTGTCGTTACTGCCCGATTACCCCCGATAAAGTCTGGATTGACATTTACAATAGTACCTTCAGTAGCATCACTCTCGAGAAGTATCAACATGAGATCATTATCAGTTTGTTGAGCATTATACATTGGGTGAGGATACTGGCCCTTTACTCTAATCTCTTCTCCATCATCTGTATCTCTCAAGTCATGACGGCCGATGACAACCTTGATATTCGAACTATACTGTTGTCTACAGTGAGCAGCACTTAGTACAACCTGTGAGTGAGAGTGATACACATGTGAGAGGATTCGAAGATGATGAATGGATAAATGAATGAACAGATTTTATACTTACATTGGGAGCAATCAACGATCCGCCACAGTAGTGGCCATAGGAATCTTGCAAAGATACAGCATAGTTATAACGTCCGTCTTCTGCATTGGTACCTCCAATAACACGAGTATCTTCGTTTAGACTTCGTAAAGATGTTGCAGCCGCTGCTACAGTAGCACATATCTGTGATAATAATAAAGCTTTGGTTATGTTCTTCATGTTACTTATTGGTTGTATTGATAAAGCTGTTGCCGTCGGTCTCTTTTTGTTAATTATGGCCCTTTGTGATAAGGAGGACACACACAATGTACCTTTGAAACGATTTGCCACGGCTGATTGGATCGTACAAGAGACCTTAGGTAGAAAGCAAGAACGAAGAGCGAGTAGAACATTTAGGTAGTATCGTACAATGTAGCTTATGATCTTATGATACCACCTCATCATCTTGAGTATTGAGTTAGTAGGGGACAGGTGATATTATGTGTTCCGTAGGCATCGTAGGCCTGCAATAGCATATAAGAAAAGGTGCCATCATTAGCATATCTATTTGGTTTGCAACGATGACGTAATTAGGATACCTCTGATCTATTTGCTTTTTCAACATATTATATCGCACGCACACCAACCACACAAACACAAAGAAGAAGATGGGTCGAAACAAAGGTAAACAATGTGGAGAATTTGATAGGAAATGTCAAAATGCTCATCATAGACATACGGTCTATGTCGATCGTGCCTCTGAAGCAAACAGATATCGTAACCCTATGCAGATTGGTAGCGGACAGGGATATAGAAATAATGCTGCACCTTGCAATGATAGTATAGACAGAAGCAGTGGATATTGGCATAGAAACGGGAGTGCATATGGAGGAGGAGATAAGTGGTCATCAATCTTTACCTCTAATAGATCATCAAATGTACAAAGTAGTAGTAGAAGTATTGCAGCTGCAACGATGGGATTATCACATTTAAGACACCTATTAGAAGATCGTCAAATAGAAGATAGAGTGCATGATAGACAACATCGATTGAGACTTCAAAGATCAAGATTGTTGATTGAATCTTACAATAATGATATGATACAAAAGAGTACATCTACAAAGTCAGCAGAAAAAGATAGACATGAAGCTGGTTGGTTACTATCTTATGATAAAGATGAATCACAACATAATACAACAAATAGTATTCCATCTTTACAACAACTTGCTGCTCAACAACTTGGACCGATATTACCAATATACTGTGCATCACTTGGAAATGAATTTGTTGGAGAAGCATTGAAATCAGTTTCAGCAGACATTCTTTCGCAGTTATCAATATCATTAGCTAAAAACAATTATCATCCAACTGATGGAGTTGTGAAGGCATTAGCACATTCAGGCGTCTTGTCGGAAGTAGTATTGAGAGGAGCACCACTACCTTCTTTAAGCGATGAAACAAGTGACCATGATAAGGATGAATGCAATGATGATGCAAGATGGCTGGGTGATAGCGGAATTCTATCTCTTTGTCCTAGGATATTGCCTACTGAAAATATAGATGGGGATATATCTCCTAGTATAGACTATGATAGTGATACTTCATCTCATGAACATGATGATTGGGAAAGGATTGACTTTGATATCGGACTCAACACAAGGATGACAGGATGCTTTCATCTTAAAAGACTTGAGCTCATTGACATACCACTTCGCCAATACAATAGCGGTGAATCTCACTTCAGAGGTGGGATATCAATTCAAGCACTTCGAGAAGTTTTGAGATCATGCTCAAACATTACACATTTGAGTTTGAGTAGATGCTTCATGAATTGGGAGACAGAATGCTTATCATCTGTTCTTCCAGAAGAAACAGATAATATCAATATGTTTCTGGGGGGCAACCCGAGCCTCACTTCATTGGCCCATTCTATCAAAGTCTTGAGCAAGCTCAACCAGAGTGACAGCGAGGTTAAACATATACTTCCACAGTTATTGTTTCATCAAATGTTTGAGAATAATGATAAGCAGAATGGGATTTCAGGATTAGCAGATCTATTGCCAGAATTAGAGGTGCTTGATTTATCTAACTGTAGTTGGGTATCTCGTATTATGATTATCCAATTCCTTCTTAAAGTATGGGAACGATCTATCACCACTGATAGTGATGATAGTATTAGTTCTAAAGAAAGTATATGGGAAGATAAAGTATGTGGTGATGAAGATTTTAATTCATCAATCAATACTAGCCAGGATCAAACTACATCGGTAGGTACCCCATCACTTAAACATATCAACATAAGAGGATGCACTGGACTGCTTCCAGAATCTTCATCGTTGCCATCATGGATAGATGAATGGCGAGGACATGGGCTCTTTAATGGAATAGAAATATCAACCAATCGTCAGGTGCGGAGATAATTAAATGGTAAATTAGATGTCTATTCCTACTTAGCATTCCTAAACACCACATTCTTACTACATCCAAAGATGAAATACAGACTCTAGCTCAACATTTCCTTTATCCAATAGCTCTTTACCCTTTCCTTCACTAAGTCCTTTCACAAACGCTAATACTATTTGTTTCTCGCTAAAGTATTTGGATACTGTCTGCCCCTCGGTTAATCTCCAAGCAGTAAGTTGTACCTTCTTTTTGTAGTTCTCCATCTCGCCATCCTCGTCCATATCTTCCTCAGAAACTAGACAGCTAGAGAATAACATTCCTCCATCCTGTGATCCTTTCTCTGCAGTCTTTTTGCGCAGGAATGTAACCTTGAGGCCAATATTGCTATCTGTTGGTACAACTAATGATCGAGATGCAGATGCATCTATCTTCACTGGTAAGTATGTAAGTGGTTGTACAGGTAATACAGCTGCAAATGGAAAGCTTCTTGTATAGTCTTGTACAGCAGATAGCGCAGAACTACCTCCTTTATCGTCATCGTCATCCTTATTATATTCATATGAAAAGTTTATTCTAAGAATTGTTTCATCCAGCTTTTCATTAAAAACATCAAGCTTGTCATTGTTGTCATCTGATGATGTCCTCAGTATTATATTGGTATACATCCGTTCTAAAGAACTTTGTATTTTATGAGATGATGTTTGCTTATATTTATTGTCATTTGATGTGTTCCGCTGTATTGATTTGTGTATCTTCGAGTACGGGTAATTTTGAAAAGCAATAACTTCTGTGCATAAAAATAGGTATAATATTGATAGTAGGAGATTCATTGCAATGAATATGGAGTAGGAAATAGGAGAGATTGGTATTGTTTACTTGACGACCGATAGGATAGATTTGAAAGAAAAAAGGATACTGCCGACCACCAAGTATCCACTAGGACACTCTCATACATATATGTATGTAGATGAAGTAATGAAGTTAAAGCAATAGGGAGGTATTTCGCTTTTAATATATATAATTCAGGTATATTGTGCATTAAAATTATCAATAATTTGCAATGAATACCAGAGGTCAAAAGTCTCCTCGTCGGCACCTCAATTTCAATGACGATAGAACGAAACATGATCATGAAGGTGCACCATTCGATTGTGATCAGCCTAACCAGCCTTCATATAATGATGATTCACCGTATAGATTTTCATCACCACCAGTAACAACACCTTTAAAAACTCCTATACGAAATGGAAATTAGAAATTAAGAGAAGTATGGCATCAGAGAAGAAGGTAGCTCATCTATTGCAGCAGCAGCAACAACAACAACAGCAGCAGTCGAAGTCTACAACAAGTTTTGATATAGATATACCAGCGGATGATCCAATTATTAGAGAATTATTGGAAGAGGCATCCAGGTTGATATCAGAAAATGATACACACAAATCTACAAGCAACACAAATACATCTGATAATCCAAACACTGAAGAAAAGATGCATGAATATTATGAGTTAGTATCGGCTTTCTGCGCTGAACAAGAAAGTCACAGTGAATTAGATGGTGAAGAGATGATATGTAGAGCTGACGTACTATGGTTACTTCAGGAGTTGAAGTGGAGATATGAAGAGATACTGAATAGCTATTTGAGTGATGAGAGTTCGAATAAGACTAGTTCACAACTTGATACATCAGAGTGGAAGACGTGTATGAAAGGTTTGGTAAATATACTCAACAAGTCAATAAAAGCTACTAAATCGAAGGACAATCACAATACTAAAGATTTTCAAAATGAAATACCACCACTCAATCAACATGATTTGGAATCAAAACTAAAAGAGCAGAAAGAGTATATATCGCAAATGCAAAAGGATAAACAATGGATAGATGAAGAGAAACAAAGGCTGAAGTTAAGTAAAGACGGAACTGATGCAAGAATAAGATACCTAGAGGGAATGCTGTATTCATTACAAACTCAATTAAATGATTCAAAACAATATCAAGATAGTAAAATTGGTTGCAATGGTAGTCCAACACGCAACAACAAGGCACATGTAAAGAAGAGATCGGAGAAGTCACCGCCGCCTGTTTACATGCGTGACCTTTCTCATGCCGTCTATGATGTAGATATTGGCATAAAGCATGATACAACCACATCCAAAACTAAGACATCAACAGCAGACATAACAACAACTAAAGACAACAGTACTGAGCTCACAATGTTGAGAGAACAAGTAGCATCTTTGAGCGCTTCTCTTGCTGAATCAGAAACTAAAAGAGCCGACTTAATAGAAGACTTTCAAATGGAGAGGAAACAATACATGACACAATACAAACAAATGAGTGAACTTCTTAAGGAAATAATGGCAGGCAAACAATCTTAGGTTTATAGAGAAAGGTAGCCTCTCTGATTAGATGGTTATCTTCCCTTCAACTTGAGCTTCCACATATCTACGAATCATCTTCCCAGTGGATGTAACATCAAACTTAGGCTCCTCAAGACCATTGCAGACAGGAGCAATGCCTTGACCAGGAGTTGTTTGCCCCTGTGCCAAGAAGTAGCCAAAACTAACTCTATCTTTCTCGCATTTGCTAGAGACGCGATGAATGTTGTCTGTGAACAGACCATTAGACCATATGTGCATTACTTGACCCACGGTTACATGAAGCTCTTCCCTGCTAATTGGAACTTTAAACCATCGACCATCTCGAATTTCCTCTAGACCGGCGGCTCTGCCATAAATAATAGTCAATGTCCCGAAATCTGAATGAGGACTTAACCTTGTGGAGTTATCGTATATGTCAGGCATTGCTGGGTAACGATGAACTCTCAAAGCACCACCATTCGAGCCATCGGCTTCATGAAGGTATGTCTCTGGCAGTTCAACTCCCTTAGCCAAGCTGAGTGCTGCAGTGAAAATCTTAGACAGAGCTATGTCTATTGGCTGAAGCTGCTCAATGAAATCGTTAAACGGATTCTGAAAGTATGATGGGGCTGCAATATTCTCTGGGTGTTTGGGTGGATATATCAAACCGTAGATCTCTCTCAAATCTCCCTTCGATTCAAGTGTGTCTTCTGTTTTATAGACGTTGGAGCCAAGCTTCTCTTGCTGAATTGGTGTGTAACCTGCAAATGCATTGCCAACTGATTTGTACTGTTCTTTTTCTTCTATTGGTTGGTCAAAAAACTGTTGTGTTGAAGTGACAATCTGATCCAGAAGCTCAACTGAAACGTTGTGGCCGATAATATTGAATGAACCGCTGGACATGGCTTGAGATAATACCTGCTGAGTAACTTCAAGCCTGTCTTCTCCACTATGAGATGATGGATCTATCCACGGGGCGATATTAATCGATGGATATCTAGCTGGGTAGGGTATTGCTTCGTGAGATAAATTAGCCATGTCTACAGCTTGATGGGTCTTCACATCAAAGTACTCGTGCGGATTTGATATGACTTTTGATGCAGCAGCAGCTACTGTTCCCTTAGCAATGAGAAATGGTGATAAGAGGGATGGAAATCTTGTTATAAGGGACATACTTTATTGTTACTGAGTTCGAGTGCACTTATAAGTTGTCTTAACCGTGATGATTGATTTTACGTTTGCAGGGTGTTGAGTGAATTTATGAGAGAGAAGTAGATACATAACAAATCTTGAATCTTGATCCATACTGCATACATCAACGTTTCTTGGTGGTAACATGTATTATTAACATTCAAGATACAATGGATATAGGCAGCTTCTGAGCTGTTTATAAGATGAAGTAGCAAGACAAGAGGCTGAGAGGAATAACTGTATGCAATAGGAAGAGGTAGAGAAGAAACAAGACAGAGGATACCAGTCAATCAATTGATAAAGCTGAGCTCACTCTACAGATATACTATGGTGCGTATTATAGTTATCTACTTCTAGAGTATACTTATTGCTATTACTTTACATATGGTTACATATAATATCTAGTTGTCTGCCTAATAAGTATTATTCATAAGGAAATCAAACTTGACAGGACCAACGACTTCATTTCCACTATCATCCAAGATATATGCATCAATTCCTGTGCCCCATTCATACAAGTCAATAGGCCAGCTTGAGCCTGACATCTGTTGCATGGTCCCAGAGCTAAATGTTACCGAGCCTGAAGTAGATCCATCAACTGTACTTGTGGAACAGCCACCTTCACCTGAGCACAGCGGTAAAGATACTATTGGCTCGAGGTTCTCCACATGAGCCATTCTCATGTAGAAACCAATTTTATACTTTGTCAAATCATCTTCGGGTCTATCGTTTACAATATTGAAATTGAATGATACCTCTTCATCTTCTCGATACTTGTCCTTATTACATGTCATTGTGCTACAGCAGACCTCGTCATCTTCTTCGGTCTCCTCCTCTTTTGTAGAAGTGGCTATTACTTTGTCTTCTACTTCTTCTTCAACTTGAGAAGTCTTGTGGAATGAACTTGATTGAGGAATGGCACTGCTGGACATCTCAAGTCCATTGCCTTTCACAATTTTCTTGTTCACCTCCTTTGCAGTAGTCTCTACTACTTCCTTCTCCTTGATAGCATCCTTCTTGATTTGCATTAGAGACTTGACATTACTACTTGACTTGGCAGTAGAAGAAGAAACTAATCCATTCTTCTTCTTAAACCTTTCGAGACTCTTGTCCTTCTTTGCAGTACTTGATTCAGTAGCGGCTACTTCCTCTTGACTCTTGATGTAGAATTCGAATGGACCAATAGCGGCGGCTCCTTGTTCGTCTAAGACATATGCATCAAATCCTGTACCATATTCACTATTCTCAAGTGGCCATACACCCTTCATGATATCCAATTGGTCATTACCAAATGTAACATCCAAATCAATATTATTCATCTTATCATCATTGCAGTTAATAACATTGCAAATGTTGATTGATACTATAGAAGGTAGTGTACCATCTTGTGGATCTGCATCTCTCATGAATAGTCCAATACTATATTCGGAAGATGGTGTTATACGACGTGATCCTAAGTTGAACGATACAGTAATCGATTCTTCTTCTACATACAATCGTTTGGATAGAGTAATTGATGAATGATCTTCTCCTATTTCTATTTTCTGCAACATGGTTGAACAGAGACGATAATCAACGCTCATTATCATTATTGCTGGTAACCGACGCCCTCAAGTTTGACGATGCATACTTCTTCTTATTACTATCATTATTATTGAGTTTAGCCTTTGCTATGCGCAAGTTTGCTCGTTGCTTATCTGCAGTTGAGTAATTGACGAGGATACCTATTGTCAAGAGGAGATTTAATGATCTAGTTTTGATGCCAAACATGTTTGGTATATGTATTCGAATCGACTATTATTAATCGAGAGCCTTTAGCTATTACCAGTGTGAACTGCAAGCAGAGGCCGTTGCAAAGGGTAGGGATGGTCATTTTGGTTGTAAGTTTGTGTCACGAGTAATTTCAGTAAAAAGGACCACCATCAATAGAAAAAGCGTATCATCTGGATTTATATATTCATATGCAATCGGGTCAACTAAGTTGTATATCTATAGTCTCTATCTATATCATCCAATGAATTACGATAGAGCTTAGCGTAGACCTTAAATAAACTAAAGGCACCCCCTATGACAATCTTTTATGTTTTTTGTGACAAAATAATGATGTCATTGCTCTTCACATTAGCGGTGTCTAATATCATCAATATCTTCTAATCATACCAACAATGAATTTTACATTAAGATTCAATATTAATAATGGAGGAGGATTGGCTTACCTTCCCATTAATAATACGTGTAGTGCCACTCACGATGACGATTCATGTACAGAGTCTCCTCATAGTACTGCTACTACTCTGGTATATACTGACACAAATGGTATACTACATGATACCTCATATTTACTTACAACATCGGAGGTGCCAAGCATTTATTAGTGAGTTTTATTCTTTTTTTATTTTGACATAATGATATCATAATAATAATATGATGTCCTACTCACGGTCCTACTCAACTAAATCATAGCAATCTCCCAACATGTATGGGAGAAATACATCCTGTATTGGCGCCAACAAATCATAATACTACTACTACTATAACAACATCTGCTGATACTGAAAACGAGTCCATTTGTTTACGGGGTGGAGGTAAAACTGAAGAAGGAAATCGGCAGCAGCAACCTCCTCAAGACAATACAGAAGTTAATCATTCTATGATTCAGCAACAAATTCAACATCTCGATATAATAAACAAGCATAGACAAAGACATTTGCTGTATCATCAAACTGCACAACAATTATTGCTAGCTCAACCTCCAATCTATTATCAACATCCTCCTATGCCCCTGCAAACTATAGCTCGATCTGATGCTACACATACGATGTATGATGAATCTCCAGCTCCACCGGAACGTCGTGATAATAACAAGAACGAATGTTCAACTAAATGGCAACAGGATTTTCAGAAACAAGCTGATGTAATGAATGAATCTATTAATAGAACTAAGAAAGAAAATGAGGAACGGCAAGATAAACTTGATATCGCCCGTCAAGACTATCATCAAATTGTGTATCCTAAGAAGCCACAGCGTCCATTATCAGCATATCATATCTTCTTCCAGCTTGAGAAAGAATATATTATTCAGACTATGGATGGTGATGCTGCCGACCAATCTATGATGGAGGACAAGATCCTCCATGACGATGTACCACAACGATACAAGAATATCAAACTAATGCCCGATTGGTATGCCGGACCTGGTAAACGTCCGAAGAAAAAGCACCGCAAGCAGCACGGGAAGATTGGTTTCCTCGAACTATCTCGTATCGTCTCAAAACGTTGGGCGGAGCTTGAGAAAGCTGATCCAGAGACTAAGGCCTTTGTACAGAAGATTGCAAAGTCGGAGGCAGCTGAGTACTACAAGGAGATGGATCAGTATAAGGAGCTAATCAAGGAGCTTCCACCAGCCATCAAGACTTCCTATCCATCAATGCCTCCCCCTATAATTCATAATGGCATGATCAGATTACAACGACACCAACGCCAATTATTGGAACCTCAAGCATTCTCCTTTGAGCAACAAGGAGCAAAGGAGGTTCATCAACATCCAGATGATGGTGCTTCTGCTGCCCAAGCTGAAACAGACGAGGAGGATGAAAATACGGAGGAAATTGACCCGAATGACCCCCCTGTTGAATTTGATGAGACGTTATACCAACGTGTTATTGAAGTCGAGAAAGCATTACCTGTATTACATACAAATCATAAGAAGAAAGAATAAGAGACCAAAGATATGATGGAGCAGCAACCTCCATATGAAGATCAAGCTTCATCAGCAGCTGCTAAATCCAGGGCGGTCAATGAAGTATATCAACAAATTCCAAACTTTGAGCAAATAAGGTTACAAAGATTGAATCATGAGAAGAAAGAAGAAGAGACCAAAGATATGATGGAGAAGCAGCAACCTCCATATGATGTGGGGGATAAGAAGGCAAGGGAGAAGGCGTCACAATGTTTACGCGAACGTTATAATATTGCTCAAAAGAAGCAGCTACCTTCATATGAAGATCAAGCTTCATTAGCAGCTGCTATATCCAGGACATATCAACAAATTCCAAACTTTGAGCATCCTACGGGTAATATCAATTTGGATGAAGTCTCAATATCAGCATCATTAGGAGGAGGGATTGAAGAAGTTTTAAATGAGATTGTACCCGGTATGTATCCCGAGGTTATCGATACATTAGTTGATTCTTCTCCACCACAACAGAGTCTTGGAATCGCCTTGGCTAATATGAATGTAAATACAGATGAAAATGCTTTATTAATCCGTGGTGGTATGCCTAGGGTATCGAGGGATCAATCTGCTGATTACTTTGTTGAAACTATAAATCAAACTGTACCTGCGAATATGCGAGAGGATGTGGCAAGAAGATTAGCAGATCTATATTTACCACAACAACAGCAGCAACAACAACAACCAGCTGAAGAAGAAGAACAACAACAGCAGCCGCAACTACCAGCACAACAACCAGCGGCACAGCTACCGCATCTACCAGCAGCACCACCCCGTCCGCCTCCAACAATACGCAACACTGACACCTCCGCGGCTGTGTCATGGAATGAATGGTGTGCACCGACTACCAACTTTACAAGTGATTACGAACGTGTTGAATATAATGCAGTTAGTAGAAGATTTACTTACAACTTTGTTGTAGATAGGCACCGTTGCCGTGGTTCATCTAATTCAGAAGTCGAATGTGCAAAGGAAAGCGATGATGAGGTACGGAAGCATTTTGGTCACTTAAACAATCAGATCTCTCTCAACTTTGATACAGATGCTGCATATGAAAGAGCAAAGAACAAGGAGAAAAGGGAGGGGCGTATTGGTCCATTTGTAACTTGTCTAAGTCCACCATGTAAGAATCCACCATCTGGAGTTGCTCATATGAATGACAATCCTGGGTATTGTAACGGTTGTCATTCGATATTGTCGGGAAATTTAGTCTCTTATCAAGACAGACTTGCCAAAGCTATGATGGACCAACAGTGCCGCATTCATACAAAGTCTATTGGAGTCCGTATTGGTAGTGATGTGACCAATTTTGCACCTGATATGTGTGCTATACACAAGAATCATGCAACAATTCTTGAGATCAACTATCTTGGCCATCCCGATGCACATTATGACAATGATGTTTTACGACCGGAATACTTTCAAAAGTTCTTCAAGAAATACAAGAAGAAGCTTGTCTTTATTATGCTTTATCATGATACACAAGTACCAAGGCCTTGGGAGGTAGATTTCATTTCAGGGTTGTGGAAAGGCCCAGATTTTGGGGCATTAGTTGAAGATATTAATGCAGACCTTACTGTTATTTGTGTCGGATATAAAAGAAATGACCCTCGTTATACCGAGATGGTCCGAAAATATCCTGGCAATGTGAAGCGCGCTGCTTATGATAAAGAACAGCTTCGTTGTGTATTCGTTGAAGATGTTTGCGGGTGTTCTGTGGATCGTGTAGTTGTATCAGTTACAACGCGGGGGTCGTGTCAGATTTGCAATAGCAAGCGCACACATCGTGGTTGTACATGTGAAGACTGCAGTAAATACATCTGTGATGATTGTTGGCCAGTGTATACACATCATTGCTGTCCATTCTTTCAAAGACCTACTCGATACAAAAGGTCGCGCCGAAGAGAATGGGATAGGAGTGAGTACTTTTTATTGAAGGAGTTATTTACACGATATGGTAATGACTGGGATCAGATTGCTCACTTCATCAGAACTAGATCAGTAAGTCAAGTGAAAAGTTATGGTGAGGAGAAATTCTTGGTAGGTAATAGACCTGGTTATGTATATGAAGTTGTTAAGGTCAACAGAAGAAAATTCGAACGAAAGAGAAAGCGTATAGCAAATGAAAGTACAGACCAACCATAAATGAACTCGATTCAATAGATAGGAGAAAGAGTCTGAAACTGAAAGTGTAAAATATGTACAAAAGTACAGCAAACACTACTACTACGATGGCTTATATAATTGTACAAACATATCTTAATCTTAGATTTATAACACATAGACAGTGTAACACGATAATATCTCATGTTCATGTTCTCTACACTGTTTCCCCCTTCCCACTTTCTCTCTTCTTACTGAATAGCAGCGGCATTATCACCGTCTAATGCCTTGACTAGTCCCTTCTTCGAGAGGAAATCATTGATAGCACGATGACATTGGCCTTCTCCGACAAGCCTTTTTTCAATCCAGTCAGCCTGGTGACCTTCCGCTCCGTAAATGTTCTTGTAGTGAGCCTTGAGGTCAACTTCTTCATCTCTATCATTCTTGCAAGGACCAGTCGTGATGGCCCCAGTAGTAGATGTGGCACTAACTACCCCTGTAGATGCAGTGTAAGAGACAGACACGGTAGATGTAGTAGTGGCCTGGGTACATGACGCCTTGGTAACGACAGGCATTCGATCGGCACAGCCACAAAGAGGCGCTCCAGGTACTTGTTCTCTCTTGCCATCCGACAAGTGAGCAAAACCGATATCAAAGAGGGCGTTACCCTTCAAGGCATTTGAAATGGAGCCTCCGCTGGTATTCCATGCAAATCCTTGGCAGTTAACATTTCCTTCGTGATTATCTCCATAGATACTCCATCCATCCTGAACATGAGCTGTCTTCCTTGAATCTTTCATGTTTACATAACAGATGTCAGTATTATCCTCGAGATCTCCATCTCGAGAATCAACCCAGCAGCACATAGCTAGCCCAGAGTAACACTGATCAAGTGCATGATGATCCTCGGGATATGTCATAATCTGACTGGTAGCTGGCATTGCATCAATGAGGGCTTGAGTCTTGATGATGCTCTCGTCTTGAGGATCTTCTTCATAATTCACGAATGTTCCACCATCAATATACTCGGCACTTAGCTGACGTTCCAAATGAGGATCATGAGATAGAGCCTCCATGAAGTCATACTCTTTATCCTCATAGGATGCCTTACAAATGGACGAGATCTTATCAAGAACCTCCATTTCATTATCAAAACCCCATAAAGCTAGCAACTCAAGTAAGGCATCACCCTTCTGAGGACAGCTGTCATCCAACTGGTCGTTAATTCCAGCTAAGAAGTTATCAATGGTACAGTCGTCGATATTGAAATTGACATTTACATTCTTGTCCTTGATGCACGATGATAGAGATGTAGTAATGGCAATGTTACTAACAGTCCACTCGCCTACACTCTTGTCACCTTGGTCATTATCAGCAACGATACCAATATAGTTTAAGCCGCTAACTCGGTCAAACATACTGCTCAACCTGTAAACATAACGATGTGACTCGTTAATTGCAGGCTCGTAGTTCATGACATAGTTGTTCTTGGCAGTTGTACTAGAATCATAGTAGCTTGGGGCAATACAACGCACGGGATTATACTTGTTCATGCTTGGGTTGTCATGATCGCCAAGACTTTGATTCTCATCAAAGCAGATGGCTGCAATTTCTCCAGGCTCCTTGAGGACATAATCAAAGGAGACTACATAGTCACCAACGTCCTTGCCAATATCAATCGGGATACTACGCCACATGTTACCATGGGTCGTAATGCTCTTGCCGTCTTCTGAGACAGTCATGAGATTATCTCGACGAGGACAGTCACCACCATTGCCGGTGAGCCACGGGCAAGTATCTTGACGGCTTGTTGTACCTGAAAAGTATCTCTGTTGATCATTAACAACTTCAAGAGGTTCACCGTCAACCATGACAATGATATCGGGAAGGGTTGTGATTTCCAAATCAGCAATTGTACTGAGTGATATTGAAGAAAGATGCAAGAACACATCATGTGAGCGTACGATACTAGAGGAAGGTAGTGGTGTACACAATCACAAACAAGATACGAACTTACGCCTTGCCAGCCGTGCGTCTTACTTCCGTTCCTACTTGATTGTCCATATCTTGAGCCAAACCAATGTACGCAACTTGACCAGTAAAGAATGTACCAACTACAATCTCAATGCTCTTCATCCCATCACCTTCTTGTACCTTGGGTTTGATCACCCTATAGCCATTATTGCTCGAGGTTACTTCAGTACCACTTACACAAAAGACATCATTTCTTCCATCGTTCATATTACCATGATCATTGTCTTTTAACAGACCAACACATAGTGCCTCGGCCTCCTGTTCAACAGTAACATTCAACTTGAGTACTGTAGACTTGGAGACAGTAAACGGTTCGGGAAGCTTATAACGTTTCCACGAGTTACCCTCAATGTAGATGCTCTTACCATCCGCGGAAACATCTTGTAAGTGCTCGAGAGTATCTTGAACATCAGTATTTCTACCGTTGGTCATGGTAAGTTGAACATTTGGAATCGAAACTTCATTGCCAAAGATTTCCATATTGATTGGACGTTGATCACGTCATATATCTTAATATCACTGAATGTCGATCGACCGGCACGTTTATCGCCAATGTCATTATCCTGAATAAACACGAGGTAGTTGGCATTAATATGTGTGGTCGAGTTCGTGGTTAAACCGCGAATTTGACCAAAAGGAATAGTAACCCGTCGTTCGACGCCCTCCACATATTGTTCAGTTCGTAATAGCCATTACCACCCTGATTGAGTAGTAATGTCACACAAGCATTCTTACGTTCTGCACTTGAAGAGCCATTGTCGCTAAGATCATCATCTAAACAGATGGAGTGAATCTCTCCCTTCTGACCTATTGTTGCCGTAACTTCGATCATGGTGTATGGAGTTACAATATAAGGGCTGGGAAGAGGCAGAGCCTTCCATTGATTACCGACAACTGAAGAAGTATAAAAGAAATAGTCAGAGACTACCAATGCAAGTCATTTTGAACATATCATATGCACACATTTACACAATAACTTACTCTGGATACCATATCCATCCTCACTAACCTCCATTAACCAATCAGTAGTATCCTGAACAGAACCGCCACTCTTATAACTTAATTGATTATTCTCAAGCTCAACCTCTTCAGCATTAATTTCCACCTTGAGTTTGCCTCGTGACTCATCGACTATTTGTAAGTTATGGATAGTTGAATCACCAATGGTACGGTTGGTACCATCAGAATCTTGAATAATAACAAGATAATTCACTGGACCGGTGAGGTATTGACCAATGGGTACAGATTGAGATGATGTTGTACCTACGGCTGTTAGTTCGTTCGAATTCATGTATGAGTTACCGGATACCCAACCTTGACTAGATGACATGATGATACATTTTCCATTAATGACACCACTTGGATTAGTCTGTTCAAGATCAGTATCAAGACATACGGCATTGAAACCCTTTTCTGTATCCTCGTCTAAGGTAAAATCAAACTTGAGTACAGTATTTTCATGTACATCGATTGAGGTACCGTCAGGATTTGCAATGGAATATGCACTCCATTTGTTACCAATGGTACGTAAACCGGTATGATCATCTACAGATACGGGCAGTGGATTACTACCCTGATTTTGATTCTGATCATATTGTTTCCATGATGATGTTGTGATGTTGCTTTCAGTATCGTAGATGTTAATTTTAAAGTAGTCTTCGTCAGCGTCTTGTGCTTGGATGACGGAGGTGCCGAGGACGGCGAGTGTTGTAAAGAAGAGACCTAACTGGATCTTCATTGTTTATCTTATCTTCATTTATTGGGGGATGGCAGCGGTATGATGGTTTGGAGTTGATATCAATTGTTTGCTAATTGTTGCAATGCTTTTTATCTCTTCTTATGAGACAAAATAATCACGGCCGTTTCACGTTTCGGGCCGTTTCAACCATTCACGTTTCTTCGCGGGGCTCAACACGCCATTGAGAGTAAAATGATGGTCATTGCAATACGTCTCATACAATCACTATTGTATTGTAACCAACGATTATTTAGATCCGCCGCTGCGCTCCAAAGTAGTCAACATAATCTCTCCATTGCAATTGCAGCAAGTGATACAATCACTAACCAACGATCAGATCCGTCTCTCTCCTCTATCTCTTAAACATAATCTCTTACATTGCAACAACCACAAAGAAGCCACAACAATCAATCAACCATCATCATGTATAATATACGAGCATTAATAACACTAACCATCACTCTTACTGGCTTAGCTTCCACAACTACAGCACAAGATGCTGCAGTATGTGCATCCGATTGTGCCCCCAGCGACCTCGATACCACCGTTGATTTTACTCTCACCTTTGCTGATCAAAATTGCAATGCCGATGCCAACATGTTAGCAAACATTGCAACAAAAGTTAATGACGCATGTTTAATGTGTCTATACACTGCATCGGGTGGTACTAAGAGTACTGTCGCTGAAGCTGTTCGTGAAATGTGTTTGGATGCCTATAAGGTACAGACTGTACCGTTTGCTAGTATTACTAAGAAGGGTGCATCGTTTGATAAGGCACATTATCATGGTGATGCTGGTAAGTGGATTTTCTGTTGTAATGGTTCAAGTTCTTGTACAATATATCAACTTACATCTTATGATCACATCTTATACTGATCACATCTTATGCACACATATTATAGAATGGAACTATGAGATTGAAACAGCTTCAGGTCAAGATAGACTCAAGACTGACGCCGCTCGTGTCGATGACGTCTACTACTACGAGGCACAACGAATGGTAATCGCATCAGGCGATCCAGGTGATTCCGACCGACCCGACTTTGACAATTTAGATTCATGCCAAAATAACGCTGCATTCTGTTGCTTTGCACAAGATAGACAAGCAGGAGATAACAATGGAAACTGTAACACACCCTATGAGAATAACTGCATTGATAAGAATCCTGCAGATAATTCTAACATTTGCTACATTGATCATGCACGTTCATCAGATGCTAACCATGTACATGATGGTTTCACAATCTATGGTGATTTGAAGAGTGGCAATGAAGCAATCGAAGGTAGTATCCATTGCCATGGTTGGACATGGGGTGAAGATCCATTACATCCAGATAATATATACAAAGGTAATTTGAAATACTTTGTTAGTATGTATGATCATTTGACACAACGTGGATATGCTAGGAACATTCCTGGAAGTCCCATGTGTGATTGTGCAGAGAATGTAAGTGAATGCTTCTGTGTGTTGTATCTGTATGTTGATTGATAGTATCTCTGACCAAACTTTTGCACATTATATCCTTTATCAACTCATACTCATAGATGGCCGTGGTAACAAGAGCAGACTGTACTGAGATAGAAGCTAAAGAAGATACACTCATGAAGTTTACAGTAGCCGATGGCAAGCTCACTACAAGTGTCAAGATCAAGGATCTAGACTTTAATGCTTGTGACGGCGGTGACAACTTTGCCAACAACAACCTTGTGGGCCGTGCTCGTAGGTTGAATGAGCTTACCTATCTCAGTGATGCTAAGAAGGAAGCCATTGAAGAGACCTTGGTCGGTAGTGCCGCTGGCAAGTGCAATGAAGCAATTGGAGAATTCCTTGCGACGAAGAACATTACAAGGACTGCATAAGAGATGGAAATGTCGTATGTAAACTAAAGTAATTCACAACTATATGTTTACAATTAGACGAGTACTCAGCCATCTAGCTAGCCTGGGAATATGGATTCTTGGCAGCTACAGAGCTTACTCCTCTTCCATCCATTGATTCACTCTTCCTCTTCAACGACTGAGCAAGACTAGTTGTCGATAGACTCTGCTGCTCCATTGTTAATGCCTGGCTCATTGTACCATTGGCTCCAAACATTGATGTAGTTGTTGCTGCTGTATTGTTATTAGCATTGCCATATGAAGTACCTGGACGTGGTGGCAAGGCTAGTCCAGGTGTTGTACCTGTTTGTTGTGGATTGGCATTCTCTTGTAACTTTTCAGATGGAACTGCAGTAAAGACGGATGGATCGAAAGATTGCTTCTTCTTTGTAGTAGTTGGTGCTGCTCTATTCCCAGGAGTCACGTGTGTGTTCGTAGGTTGTTGTTTGGCAGCAGCATTATTGTTATTGTTTCCATGATGAGGTGTTACGTGTGGCTGAGAAGGCTTGGCCTTTGACATGTTGGAGTGCTCCATGACAACGCCTCCAACGTATTGTGTTCTTGGTGTTTGTTGTTGTTGTGCATAAGAAGACTTGGTAGTATTTGTGTTATATGTATTGCTTGCATAACTATTGACTACTTGCGCCTTCTTTTGTTGTTCTTGCTTGACCATTGAAGCTGATGTTTGTACGTTGGAAGTCTGAAGCTGTTGAACAACAACACTCTTAGAAGAAACAGACTGTTGTTGCACTACCTTTCGATCCTTATCAAAACCAAATCGACTCTTGGCACGTTCAATATCCAATGTATTTAATGCATCCTTCAATGTAGGAGGTGCATTATTCGCATTGAAGCCGTCGTGATATAATGCATTCCCCATCCTCTCACCAAAGTGCTTCGCAGCACGTTTCATTGCATCCGTCACGGCACCCTTCAAGGCATTACCCGAAGCTGATGCCAAAGATCGATCAATAGCATCTCCTGATCCACAGTCTTCCCTATATACACCCGACTTCTTGTGTGTAATACGAACAGTGGCAATATATGCCACGTGATATCGTCCCTTATCATCCTTGATTGGCTCCTCACGTGTTGTATTCTTAACATCCAAACACCATCCGTCATACCCGAATGCATCATTGAGTGTCTTTGTTACCATATCACCACCCATGTATGATAATTTCATCCCTCCAGGGCCTGTGTGTGTAGTGTGTTGTTTTGGTGTTGTGTATTTAGAGTGTGTTTAAAGGGGTGTTGAGATGATAAAAGATAACGATTGTGGAATTAAATTATTGTATAAGTTACCCTTCCTTGTTGAGACTTCACTCCGTAGTGGCTTGGTACATAGAAAACGTTGAACCGTCACAACCTCCTGTGTTTAAATAGTAATATGGTAAAGAAGAATGCGGAGATTAGAGGATGTTTAAAAGCATAACAAATTATTCAAGAAGAGCGACTCACTCCTTTATGATCGATGAGAATAGATCCGTCTGCGTTTAGTACATACTCCTTATCGTCGCTGTTGCTGCTGTTGTTCATGATGAAGTTATTTATTTGATACTATTACTTTGCTTGTTGTGATAACAATGTTGTTGCCTGCCTCTTCTTGTAGAAAAGTGAATCATGAGTGACGAGTCGCGTACATAGAAATTTTCCTCACCTGCTTCTTCATTTCTTCATTCAACTCAACTCATCAACTATCAAACTAACAAATCAATATAACATAATGGCAGGAGGTATTGGTAGATTTGCTGCTGGTCGTAAGAAGCCAGCACAGCAACAGCAAACAGATGCGTCAGCCAATAACGACGGCGGCGGCGAACAACAACCAAATAACGTAAAGAATGGTGCGACTGCCAATGTTAATAATAATAACACTCCAACTAACAACAATACTACCAATGATAATAATATGGAAGAAGAACGTCCATCAACGGCGTTTAATTCATTTAATAGTATTAATAATGCTTATGCCGATCGTCCAGCAACATCTGGTTCACACGGCTTCTCAGCAATTAATAATATGTTGTTTGGTGGCGTGAATGATAATGACGATGATGGTATGATGATGATGGATGACAACAATGGTGTTGATAATTTCGATTTGGATAATAATACAACAGCAGCTGGTACTGAATTTGGTCAAGGATTTTCACAATCGTTTGATCCAATGGCAGCGGCGGAAGCAGCATTTCAAGACTTTGGAGGATTTAATACTACTGATGATGATAATAATAATAATAACGGTGCGGAAGGAAAAGGAGATGATCAGCAGCCGATCGTGGAGGGTATGAAGAGTAATGGTGAGTTATTGTTGATTGTGCGTACTGTTGTTGATGTGTACACTTCTTGTAGTTGTTGTTTGGTGTGTGTTAATTATTATGTCTAACGTTATTTACTGCCAACACGAACACGTAGGCAATGAAAAGAATGCTGAACAAACAATTGTTGCTGAAAAGCAACCTGCTGTTGCCTCTGTTCAAGAACAACATCCTAAACCAAACGTAGGAGTGGGTGTAGGAGGAGGTGTTGGTCGATTTGCCAAGAAACGTATTGTCAATACAACAACAGCAGCTGCCAAGCCTTCTTCTACTACTACTGCTGCTCAGCAACCTTCTGCACTTGCAGTTCTTGCCAATGCGGCCACTGAAACTGCCACTCTAATGAGTAATACTGACAAGTTCTCTCCCATTCGTAACCCTACATCTAACACTGCTGCAAACAACACTGCCGCCGTCGTAATGAACAAGTCTGTTGTGGAGAATAACAATAATTCATCATCAGACTTGAGTCGCTTTGATATTGATCTCATGTCGAAGAATACTGATAATGCCGTTGGGAAGAGTAATGATAATGATGAAGGAGTGATGAATGTTGAGGGTGTTGATAAGGAAGCAGCTGTACCCACGTCTATTCGTACAAGTGGTGATGATGTAGAAGATGACTTGACGGAGGCAACAGCGACTACATTTGATGGTGATATCTTTCACGAGGCCAAGGCAGATGAAGCTACCGTTGGCGAGAAGGAGTCATCAAAGACTAGTCCTTACTTCAACAATGTTGCCACAAACAATCAAGTAGTGGAGAAGCAGAATGAGGAGAAGAATGCTGGTGCCACTACAAAGGCAACTTCTCCCGAAGCTGCCAAAGACGTTGATGTTCAACAACAGCCATCACCCAAGCTCGGTGGTAATAATGTGATGAATGTCCTGCCTCCACCTGCACAGACTGCTGTTCAGGCTATCCCTACGAATACTTCAGGTGCTAACGATATGAATCAAGGCTCATCGGGTGCTCCACGAGTATCACTCTCACCTCGTCCTTCTGGTGCCAATGTTATGAACCAAGGAGGAGATGTATCGTCATCGCTCTCTCCTAAGGTCATGGCGACTCGTCCTAGCCAGAATAATACCGCCAAACCAACATCTAATGATGAGGATGATAACAGTATTGTGATTCCTGGCATTACAGCCGCCGTGGCAAACAATCGAGACTTTTCTCAGCAAGCTACTACTGTTGCTAGGTTGAGCAACACTATCAACAACGTTCGTCAACAGCCTGGAAGTCAGCAGCAGATGAATAAGAGCAACATCAATCGTACATTCCAACCTCCTTCGTCGTCGTCAGCAAAGGGTAGAATGACCAGTGCTACTCTTCAAAAGCCTGTTCTCAATCGTCAGAAGAAACAACCTCCATTCATGATGAATAGGAATACCATGACCACGAGCAACTCTTGTGATATTGTCACCGAGAAGGTTACGTTTGCATTGCCCAAGTCTCAACCTACTGCTACCAACAGCAGCAATAATATGAACATGATGATGAATAGTAATCAGAAGACTGTCACATCGTTGGCTCGTGCGGCTGCTGCGGCAGGCTCGACTGCCATTACCCCCGATTCTCGTGGAGTTGCAAACAACAGCCAAGCCGCGGCAGCGCCAGCCACACCCTTTGGTCGTCCATCTGATACTAGTAGCGGTTCTGATACTAGCAGTGGTGATGATTTGAGTCCTCACAAGGATCAAGCTTTTGTTCCTATCTCCACTACTGTTCAGCCTCCCAAGAAGACAATGGAACAGATTCTTCCACCTCAGCAACAACAGAGAATGCCTAGATCTCAAACAATCACTAGTCCACCTGAGGCATTATTGACTGCCCCTGCTCAATCTGAAACACCCAAGGTTAGCAATGTGAACCAGCCATCTGGTTCAACCAATAATGCAACAGCCTCGTCCTATTATCACAACAACAACTCTGCATTTCACACGGATGAAACGTTTGATGAACTTCTCTCCCAGTTTGTCAAGGATATTCAGGATGGTACAGACATTTATGAGAAAGGTCAGAATGATTTGCTTGGTCTGAATGTCGAAGTTACTCATGCCTACTCGAAGTTACTTCGTTACAAAGATGAGTACAAGGAGCTTCTTGCTGATATTGAGGGTGTACAGGCAATGGCCGAGTCTGTCATGGCTGAGATTAGTGTTGAGTAAGAGATGAAATGTGATGATGATTGTGGTGCAGTAACTTGCGTTGATGTGTATGTCTTGGAAACATACAGATGTATACGAACAAGAACGAAGAAAAATCTGCTGTATGGAGAAGGGCAGGGAGACATGATGAGAATAGTCTTGTTATAAACATATAAAGCCCCGTTTCTCCACATAATACTCTTACCATTGTGATCCATAAGTAATATTCCATAAGTAATAGTCCATAAGAATAGACAGTATTTTGTTTCCTCTACTGTACAAACAACTTTAGGTCAATCAACTATTGAATAAAAGGAAGAGTAAAGAGTCAGATAAGAAAGTCTTAAGTTATTTCCTCATTACAACTCGAGTACTTACTGCTGTGTCTAATTTTCGGCAGGGATATCCTTCTCTCTGATCCATTTTCATCCTTTTCGCCGCCGTCCCAGTGATCTCGGAGGTCTACATTTGTTGTATCCGTGGTTTTGCATGACACGATTATGCCGCCTATAGCGAAGATACTGGCTACACTCATCATGTAGCTCAGTCGATTCTGATTCACTAAAGTTCCGTATAGGAACTGTACACAAAACCCAGCCAATCTTCCTGTTGCCACACAGACTCCTCTTCCGGTACTCCTTATTCTAGTTGGAAAAGACTCCGCAGATAGACAATCGAGCCCCAGCCAACATATGCATAAACAAATCGTGTGTGCACAAACTGCCGCTAAAACAACCCATGAATAGTTGACATCAGGATCGTCTTTCGTTATTTGAATAACATTGGCCATTACTGATAACAATAACAAGGCAATAAATCCACCACTTTCAGGAGACCAATCTTCTCCTTCCAATAAAATCTATTAATCCTGAAGCAAGCATCATACCTGGTATTTGAGACAAAGTTGAGTAGAAACTTAATGCATACGGGTCTGTCTGTAGTTGAAGCATTTGAAAAATCTTTGTCCACCAAGTGGCGACGCCAGTCGTAAGAGTAAGACAAAAGTAAGTCATCTGCAGCGGTACTGTAGTTCTCCAGTATCCTCTGACAAACACTTGTCTAATGCTCAACAAACTTGTCCAAACTTCTCTTATTGAACTATGCTGTTCCATATTTTGAACTTCTATTGTCTCCTTGGCCCTAAAACTAGTCTCGCTTATTCCCTTTGCTTGATATAGATACTGTCTCAACTCTTCTTCAGAAAGTGGGTTGTCTATATATCCAATCCTAAGTGCGATTAGATTCGATACTTGCACAGCTTCTTTCAATCTACCTCTACACAGAAAGAACCGAGGACTTTCGGGTGAAAAAAAAGTAACCAAGGTAGTTGCTACCATTGTGGGTATAGCATTTATAAACATAAATAGTCTCCAACTACCAGACCCTGATGATTTATCTGACATTTTGAATATAAGCAGAGCCCATAAAGCAGTGTAGAGAAACCCTAATGTGTAACACGAGGCAACTAATGTCATAAATCTACCTCGTTTGGACGGAGGAGATATCTCAGCTGTTAATGTCACTACGCCTGCAATAACCATACCCAAATTAATGCCACACAGAAATCTCAATATGCATAACTCAATAGCATTTCGCGCTAAAGATGATAAAACGCCCACTACTGTATTGCCCATCAATCCAAGTAAAAGTGTTTTTCGTCTTCCCACTATATCAGCTAATACACCCGATAATAAACCTGATATGAGCATACCAAGAAAGTGTGCTCCTGCAATTGCAGAACCTCGCTTTGCAAAGTCTACTTCGTTACCATCATCTCCATTATTACTACCCAATATATCATGTTGGAAAGTTTCTGAAGATAGTATATAATTAGTAGCTCCCATCTCGGCACTGTCTCCACTATTGGCAATACCAAGTGCTAAGAAGATTATGTAATATCTCCAATATTGCAGTAAATCATGTAGGGTATTATGAGATGATGTATTGAACTGTGCTGGTAAGCAGTATCTAAATAGTCATCAATCGATCGAGATTGTATGTTATGGTTTTCTTGTTGATCATCATTACTGTTATTGAGAAGATGGAATTGATTTGCCATTGCTGCTATTCTGTTTAGTATTCTAAAACACAAAACCAACTTTGTAATCTGATTAGTACCTTACGTATTCTAAACCAAACAAAACCTCATGGACTTAGAGAGTATCGTTTTTGTGGATCATTTCAGTCGTCTTATAAAGAAATACTCGGTTTATCTGTTACTTATATGTATCAAGAGTACACTATTACAACAGATGCATACCAAATGCCATATTTATGAAGCATAAGCGGCGAGAAGATCAGTTTGCCACTTGTACATACTACGTTGTTGTGCTAGGATACCCCGCGCGAAGGGCCCTCGGAGGGCTAGCCCACACAGTGGGCTAAAAAGAGAGCCAATCATGAAGCAAGATCGGCGGAGTTGCAGATAACAGTATATGAATGGCATGCATTGTTTTTATCTCCTCAATCACATAAATAGCTTGGTTTATATACCATTCAGTTATTGACTTAGTGAAATCAATCCTATTTGCAATATATTGATTACAGAGACACATAACAAACCAACTATCGAAGAAGCCCAACTTAATTGCAACTTCCAAACCCTACCCAAGTTATATCAATCATACACGATGCCTACAAATCCATTTGATGATATGCCACCTCCAATTGAGGAGAAGAAGCCATCACGGTCTAAATCTACACCCAACATTGTAAACAACTCTAATAACAATTCTTCGCCATCCAAATTAGAAACCAAATTAACATCCATGAAGAGCAAGCTAAGTATCCGCAAGGGTGGCAAATTTAATCGGAAACAGATAGATGATATATCCGTATCCGACAGTTTATGTTCCGGCGTATTACGTGACGCTGCACAATTTAATATAGGGAATAGTATCGGCAGCAGTTTAGGTATGAGAAGTACATTAAGTTCCAGTAATTCAATGAGTAGCTTGGGAAATACACATTCCTCACGACGTAGTTCAGCACAGGCATTAATATCGAGTGGCGTGGCTGACTTTGATGAAAGTTTGAGTAATTGGAAAAAGATTAATACAACTTCTGTTGTTGATAATTCACCATCAGTGAAAAGTACAAAATCACTCAATTCTTCTTCAGAAAGTGTGAATAACAACAATAAAGAAGAATCCTCTTCTGCAATACCATCATCACCCGATACACAACGCCGCAGAGAACAACGGAAAGAACGTGTCAAAGAAAAATTAGATCGCTATAAACATGATCAAAAGGCACTTAAAAAGTCATGTCTCGCATTAGAACAACAATTGGCAATAACAACTGATAAACTACGTGAGGTAGATTCCAAGGCAGCCTTTAAGATTGATGCATTAGAAAGTGAATTACGAGAAACTAGAAAGGGAATGGAGGGTATTGCCAAGAGTAGTAATAAGGAGGTTACTGATCAGAGTGAATGTATTAAGACTTTGGGTAAGAAGTTGATAAGGCAGGCACATGGTAAGTTTTAATATTTATTTATCGGGGTGTGTTCAGCTCATTTTGTAACTAACCACAAATTTATTATATATAATACCACTACTGCAGTTATTAAACGTCAAAAGAATGCAGTAGAACAGTACAAGATACAGCTCGAGGCAATGAATGAAGAAATGGCCATGCAGGACGAACGTGACAGTGAACGAGAAGCTGAATTAGAAGAGCTCGAAGAGCAGTTAGATTCTATCAAGGAACAAAAGTCTCAAATGAACAATTTGCTGCAGGAGAATATAGAAGAGATGAGAGTACTCAAGGGTGAGACTGAGAAGGATGCTAAGAATATAATGGAATTGGAATTTAATTTACAACAGAAGGAGGCTACATTGGATAGGGTTGCTAAGGATGTATCTGAAAAAGCTATGAAGATTAGTGAACTGGAAGAGATTTTAGAAGAGAAGAATCATGAATTAGATGCACTCAAAGAGGAATTGAAAGAGAGTGAGAACTCAGTGCAGACGATGCAACAGTGTTTAGAAAGTGCCAGTAGAGATTCCTTTCTTTTCAAGGATAGAACGGCAAGTGGTATCACTGATGACGACGATGAGGGAGAAAGAGAGGAAGAAGATGGGGGTGCAAGTAGTAATGATAGAGCATTTAGTATGAGTATCGGTGCAAGTATGGCAAGTAGTCAAGCCGCTGGTGGTGGCACCGAAAGCCTCCGAAGAACAAGTCAAGTTAGCCAAGCCAACAGTCGAAGAGGATCCCAGCGGTCGTGGTTTAATAGAGAGGCAAGTGCACGGTCATCCTTCATGGGTGATGATGGAGAGGTATCACCCGAAACATTTGAGGCAGAGCTTAATGCCAAGGATACCACTATTGCCACACTTAATGATACTGTCACAGAACATGAAGAGACCATCAATACCTTACGATCGGAAATGGTGAAAATGTCATCGACATACAAGCAAGATAGCTACCTTAAGCGGAAGGAAATTGCCAAGTTGAAGCAACAGAATGCAGAGTATGCTCTCAAGCTCCGAGCACTAGAGAAGGCCTTCAAATGTGTAAATGCCACGGAAGGTATGAGTGTTGTGGGCAGTAACTTCCATGGACATACCAGTCATGGTGGTGGAGGAAGTAAGCACGGAGGATCACTTCACGGTAATAACTCAAGACATAGCAGATCTACTCATTCAGTGGGTGAAGTATCATCCAAGATAGACAAGGCCGCGGCCGTCAAGGCTAGACTGGGAGGTTTCCCTTATGAGTTCCCAAGTTCGAGCTCTGTTAGAAGAGATTCTGCAGTTGTGCAGGAAGCTAACTTCTTTGATGATGGTATTAGTGAGCAGGGCAGTGATCTCGGGATGAAGGGTCAAAGTCCTGAAGAAAATTGACAGCTTGATATGTAGTGTAGAGTAGAATAGAGATGTTTATTATTGAACATACCATATAAAGTGGGCACATTTACAACAACTTTTTCGCTACGGGCCATTTTCACCTAGAACTTCTTAGAAGCCTTTTCTACTGACCTGGGTGCCACTTTGTTCTTCATCACTTTTATTTCACTAAGTCTGGCAAAATAAACTGCAAACAACCTACTTTGAGCCACTCTACCTCTACCAGATATTAAATCTAGATCATAAAAAGTGGTTATATGAAAACATAACACTAAAAACTACAAGAAACATCAGCAATAGTATAAGCAATCACAAAATTGAGGATTTTATACACTCACAAAGTGGGGGGATTTAGACTTAGTGAAAATAAAAATCATATCTTTATTTGCTACGGGCTGTATTCACCTTTTCGGATTTGCTACGGGCTATTTTCACTTTTTTCGCATGGACCTGCTACGGGTCATTTTCACTTCTGCTACGGGTTGTTTTCATACCCTTACAAATTGAAAAATGAAATCAGCCCGTAGCAGTCGGGCAAAAACAACCCATAGCAGATCATGACTTTTTTTACAAAGAGAAAGCAGCCCGTAGCAGAAGTGAAAATGACCCGTAGCAGGTCTGATGATTGAGGTGAAAATAGCCCGTAGCAGCAGCTTACTTTCAAGTTGCCTCTTTTTTATTTCGCTAAGTCTGAAATCCCCCTTATCCCCTAGGAAAAAAGTGAGTGGCACCCAGGTCAGTAGAAAAGGCTTCTAAGAAGTTCTAGGTGAAAATGGCCCGTAGCGAAAAAGTTGTTGTAAATGTGCCCACATTATATGTCCTGTGTGCTACATACTATTATCTAAGCCACCATGCGGAGAGATTGTTGCAGCTCCTCCATTGTGAAAGGTCTCTCCCCATCTAGCTCTCTGACTTGTCCATTAGCTGACGGTAGCTCTAAATTGGTCGTTGCGACTGTTTCATTGCAGTGCGCCGTTGAAGGTGATGATATCACAATACTGGCGGCATCATCCTCGTAATCACCATTAATGGTTGTGAGGATTGCAGTAACCTTTTGTTCGATGGCAGCAAGATAATCCATTTCAGAGATGTTATCTGTTCCAATCAAATCCTCGGGGACTGTTAATCCAAGATCACTGTGAACCGTCTCAATCTTTTCTCTTATACTATTCAATGTTTGAAGTTGAGCTTGGTATTGATTGTCTACTTCTTCTGTCTTTGCTTCCAAATGAAGCTGTTTCTGTTGCAAAGACTGCAACTCTTTTTGCTTTTGTGTACAGGCATTCACTCCAGATCTTTCAAGTTGTTTCAGCTCAAGCTCTGCAGAAGCAATCTTTGTCTCATTCTTTGACATTTGCTCCTCAATTTCGTTGATACGCGTGAATAAGCTAAATCGTAGCTCATGTTTTTCTTCTATTGCTTTGCTCAACTTTTCGATGTCATCGATACCAGTCAGAGTCTTGATCTTAGCAAGTGCCGTATCCATTGACAGTTCGTCATCATATTCGCCCTCATCAGCCTGATTATCTTCTGAGTTAGCCTTTTGAGACTTTACAGTGTTTGGTCTGCTGTTTAGTAGTTCTGCACTCAACTGCTCTTCACGACGGAAGAGCTCTTCAAGTTCATGCAATTCTGCTGTCTCTTTTTGTAAAGCTGCCTTGCTTTCCTCATTCTGCTTTGTCAGTAAATCAAGGTCCGCACTAGCCTTATCTCTTGCTTTCAAAGCTTTCTTACCTTGATCTAGTACTTGCGTCATTTGCTTTGTTTGTTTATGAACGTCATGTTCTAATTTGGTGTAGATTTCGTCGTATCTTACTCGCTCCATGCGCAATGAGTCGATTTTCTTTCTTAGCTGTTTGTTATCATCTATCTTTTTGTTCAGTTGAGATAATCGGTGATTGAGTTTGTCTGTTAATATTTGCTTCTCTTTCTCAATCTTGCTTAGTGTATGTGCATCGTCATTGCCTGCCCTACTCTTTTGTTCAAGAGCTTTCTGCTGTTCATGCTGGATTATCTTTTGGTTGGCATTCTCAATACGAGCTCTTTCGTGAGCAATCTTCTGCTTGTATACTTCAATTTGTTGTTTAACTCGAGCTAATTCAGCGTCATTGTGTTTAGGCTGATCGTCTACTTTCATTATTGATGGTAGCGATGTAAATGATGACATGGTAATGCCAATGCCGCTGGCGATACTAGACTATAGAGCTCGATGACTTTAGGCTGATCGTCTATTTTCATTATAGATGGTAGAGATGTAAAAGAAGACATGGTATTGCCAATGCCGCCGGCGTTGAATAAAAAAATGGAAATGAGAAATGAAAAAATACCCTCTACTTACCTTTTACCTGTCTTCGTAACATACCTCTTCATAAGTATATCTATCACTTGTTCATATAACTCGCCACGGTGGTATATTCTCATATCATATCATATCATATCACTGTATCAGATGGTAAATCAGTAATGAACATGTGTCCTGGGCAGTGTGTTATTGCAAATGATACTCCACTCTCCATTAATACATTCTGTGGCGTGATACCACACATGTGGAACACAGGCAGTTCATCAGGCAGAATCTCAACACTATCACCCCAATCCGGTTTGTTAATATCTTGAATACCAATTGATTGTGGACATCCTATACATATAGGTCCGCCGTGTGCATGAGGATATTTGCTTGTAATCTCAACCTCCTTTGCAATTTGTGTAGACTTCATCGGCTTCATGCTCACGACTACATTACCCTTCAAACTACCAGCAGATCTACAAGGTATATTAGTTCTGTACATTGGTATATTTTTATTCTGCTCAACCGATCGTAATGGTATACCAGCATCTAATAATGCACCATCATAACTAAAACTACATCCAATTAGAAATGCAACTGCACGTTCTTTCGAGATATGAATTAGTTAGAGTAGGAAAAGTCATCTAAAGGCCAATCACATACATATACACTTACCTGGCCAATAGGATGTAACATCATCCACTTCTTGTTCCAACTTTCCATTTCTGTATATACAATACTTTGGTATATCACTACGTAAATCTACGTCCTTTGCAATACCATTAGCAACTGTATAACTATTATCAACATTACATACTTCAAGTAATGGACAAGCCTTCTTGTTTCGTTGACAAAAGAGTAAGAAATCAAATGCTTGATCTTCTTCTAATACAACTAAATTACATTGCATATATCCACGACAAATACCGTTTGTAGGGCCTTTGTAGTGACCATTCCTTACTGCCTTTCTAAATTCTTGTGGAGTTGCAAAGTTGTGAGTTGTTTGGTTTATTGTCGACGATGAATCATTATCTTTCATATCTTGTGACTGGACGTTCATATTTACTTGCGCTGTTATATCAATACCTTGCGCTTTTATATACCATTAATATCGTACCACCGATAACCCCAATAGTCACAATACTCAACTCCGACATAAAGAGTCGGCCAGACAATATTAACATGCTATCTTACATGTGCAATTATATGAAGGGAAATTCAGTCCTTACTTATTTAGGCACATCAATCTTGCCGATTGATCTTTTACTAATGGGTTGAACTATATGCATTAAACTCATTTTCAATTGGTATGTTCCAGTGACTGCCCCAAAACGAAGTTTTCATCATAAACATGAAAACTGACAATAGTATTTAATATTAGTGTCTATATCAACAATAATCGAGATATTGTTTGTGGTATCATCTTACACCACATATCGATTATGGCAGGTACTAGATTATTCATACACACAACCTTCATGGTTGAACTACTCCTATTAATACTATGTAGCTATCATTATGCAATCAACAAACCGCATAACTCAACACAATCTGCAGAACCATTCTTTGCAAATCAATCTGGATATAAAGTATTAGTGGAAGACGTTACTCCTATACCATCAGTTAATGGTATTGTCAGTGATGGTATGAAGCAAGTGGTTGAGTATGTAAATGTAGTAAAATCATTTATTTATGAGTTAATTGGTATTGAGGTTGAAAAGGTTGAGTATCAATATAAACCTCGACGTGTTAGTGTATTTGTAAAGGAAATGAGAGATCAAGTATCTAATATAAACATACCTGACAAAGAAGAAGAAGAAGAAGAAGAAGAAGATAGCGAGAATTGCAAAGAAGAAGATAGTATCAATGTATCTCCCCCTTTGCAACTTAATTTACGTCTACCACTTACAGGATCAACTGAGGTACATATCGGACTTGCTCAACAATTACAAAAAGCATTCAAAGAGAGAAGAGCTTATATAAATGCTCCCAAGGTACGAGTGGGTGTGGTGGATGAATCAAAAGTTAGCTCGCGGTATCATATGGAACGTATAGATGGTGATTTATTCAAATTACCAACCAAATCCATTAAACAACATTCTGGTAGTCGAGAAGTGAGACATCCAGAACTATTAATCATAATGGGTTGTGTTCATACCATTCCCAAGGATGAAAAAGTAACTGTTGAACTTGTTGAAGATATAATTCTTGTTCGTGTTCGAGTTGAACATATTCGATTTCTTTATGATATACTAGAAGAGATTGTTGATAAGGTATTAGCCAATATATTCTCTTCATCGATATCACAATCATCATCACTTGGGGGTTACAAAATAAATACAGTTTCGATAAACTTGATTGATGAAGATCCTTCATCTTATATATCTGAAAAGACTGGTAATATTATTGATAATTATACTGCCAAATCACATTTTGATACAATCGGAAAAGCATTATCATCATCTGTTACATCGACAATATCACCAATCTTGGAGGACTTGTCATTTATATATGGAGGACAGATTAAAGTGACTGGAGGCGATGGCGATGATGCACCAAATTTGAGTATTAGTAGCAAGATTACAATTGAACTTGACGTACATTCGTCAGCCTACCTGCCTTTGCCAGATAAAGGATGGATGTATAATGATGCAGAAGAAGACGGTCAGAAACTCATCTGGCATGATAGTATGGCTAATTGGCTGAATGAACACACATCTCAACCAACCAACAATGATGCTACTCTTCCTGATAATGTTCAATGGACTATGGTCGTTCCATCCACTTATCATGCCCCGTTGGCAATTATGTCAGATGGCGGAGAGAGTACCGAAATGATGATATCACCAACAACCTTTGATCCAAGTAAGAGTTGTGGAATTTATCCCAATGGATTGTCCATTATCAATCCATCTAGTTTTCGTGAATATTTAGATGATTCAAACAACAAGCTTAGAACAGAAACACTCCAACCAAATAGTATACTCTTGGATGATGTATATCAAGGATACAAAAACAATACAAAACGCTCATTGGGGTATCTTGTGAGTGCTATTCGAGGTATTCATGGTTTACCTCCGTCTCCGTGTGACGATCCTGATGAATGCTGTGAATGTGAAAGTAAGATTGATTGTGTACCACAATTTAAATCAGAACCATTTTCCTTTTGGGAACTCGAATCAATTGCTCGAAGTCATTACTCTACAACTTTGGAGACTGTACTAAATGAACTTGATTCATTGCATGCAGTACTATATCAACATGGGAGCACACTTGCTTTTCCTGAAGAGTTGGCATACAAGTTGAATAATGCAACACATCTCCTCCGTCAATCAATAGAATTAACAGGAGAAGGTTATCCTACCATTTATACAACATCTTTACTTTATGGCTCATTGAGACATATCGAGTCAGTACAAAGTGATTATCAATTTCATGAGCTACCCTACTTTGCTATTGATCATTATTTGGCAGTGTTTAGTCCTCTGGTTTTGCCACTGATGCTTCCTATGATAGCAGGTTTAATAAGAGAGGTGAAACGATTCAAGGAACACAAGAAGAAGAGAACATCTTTCTTTGCTAGTATGAATAGCTTTTAGTTTCTACAATTATATCTATACACTTCTATCTCCACTAGCTATTTGACCATTGTATTAGTAGACCCATCCCAACTCTTTGAGAGCATGAGCAACTTTAAGAAACCCAGCACGATTGCAGCCTTCCTCGAGTGATCCATCTTCTCCGGCGCCGTCTTTCATCTGTTTGTATACTCCAGCCATCATGTCTTTCAACATCACGTCAACCTTTTCTTTAGCCCAGTATGTTTTGCCTGCATTCTGACTCATCTCTAACCCACTTACTCCAACTCCTCCAGCATTGGCTGCCTTTCCAGGTATATACAGGACCTTTTGATTTTCTCGCAATACCTCCTGACCTTGTGCTGTGACTGGTAGATTGGCTCCTTCGAACACTCCTTTGCAGCCTTTTGACATGAGTAGAGATGCACCATCACTATCAATCTCATTTTGTGTTGCGCAGGGGAATGCATAGTCTATAGACAGGTCGTCAACTGTCCAAGGAGAGTGACTGGGAATGTATTCTCCACATGACAGCGAGCTTAGCCTTGTTCTTTTAACCTGCTTCGCTTCAATCAACTGATCCCAATCATCATTTGTCATGCCGTCCCTAAAGACTAGACAACCATTGGAATCACTAACCGATACAACTTTGGCTCCGAGATTAATTAACATTCTTGAAGCATACTGAGCGACATTGCCACTGCCGCTCACAGCACAATGAGATCCTTGTAGAGTGGACTTTAACTTGTCTTCAATGGCATGTTGTGCCATGTATACAGCGCCAAATCCAGTGGCTTCAGGCCTGAGTTTGATGCCTCCAAATAAAGGACTCTTTCCTGTTAACACACCTTCTCCGTGCAAGTTTGTAAGACGTTTGTACTGGCCATACATGTACCCAATCTCCCTTCCACCCACACCAATGTCACCTGCTGGTATATCCGTCGAAGCACCAATGTATCTATTAAGCTGGGTCATGAATGATTCGCAAAACCGACGAATTTCACCATCTGATCTCCCCTTTGGATCAAAGTCACTTCCACCTTTCCCTCCCCCCAATGGTAATCCGGTCAAAGCATTCTTGAATATCTGTTCGAATCCTAAAAACTTCAATATGCCGTCATTCACTGTTGGATGAAATCTTAGTCCTCCTTTGTATGGTCCCAAAGCACTACTAAACTCAACTCTCCATCCACGGTTTACGTGTTGTTCCCCATTGTCATCTTCCCATGGAACGTGAAACGAAACCATTCTTTCTGGTTCTGTCAAGAAGAGGAATGCTTTCTTATAGAAGTCGCCATTAACTGGATCGCTGAACAAAGGTTCGATTGATAGCGCCATTTCTTCCACAGCCTATAAGATATAATATAAATGATATGCAGGGAAATTGTGAGTGTAATTGCAATAAAACTTATATGTTTATGCAATGGTATACACACAACACATATGTATGCGTATGACTATGATGTGATCAAAAAGTGATATTGCAATAAATAACCATAAGTACTATTAACTTACCTGTATGAATACTGGCTGGTGTGGATATTTAGACCTCAAATCATCTAGAAAACTTAGTTTACTAGGGTTGGTACACGATTGGGGATTGGTTGTTGTTAATGTTGCCATTGTGTTTACAGAATCTGCTGATATTGAATTTGTTTGTTGTATTGTTATAAAAATGAAAATTATGACACATATTGGCGTTAATATGAGAACCATGGTGTCAAAGTGATATCAGTCTGAAGTTCAATGCCCATGCAAAGTGTCAAGACAACGAGAAGCGTGATGAGAGTGGTAGAGAAATGCTTGTGCTGTAAAAACGGAAATGGCGATAATAAACGTATTTTTATTCCGCTCTCTCTCTTGCCTGTTTATACCATGTATTTGCTAGACTAAAAGAATAGCTTAGATACAATTGAACTTTATATATTACATCATTGCCTTTAACTTGCTGCAAGCCTTTTGCTTCTCCTTGATTGAGTCTTCTCCTTTGAAGATTCATTATCCACTCCTCTCTTCCTCTTCATATCTTTAGCATCGGCCTTCTTAGAAGCTACTGCTTTACTCTTTTTGACAGCGGGTGTCTTATTAGATACGACCTTTTGTTTACCTTTTGCAGTACTCTTCTTCGTGCCCTTTCTACCCATAAGCTTTTGAAGTGATGGAACAATCGCCGATGATCGACCACCGGATTGGATAAACTTGATCGTCTTTCCATTATAATCCTTTGCAGTAGTACTTCCACCGCCGCCACCTCTCCATCTACGGTGAAAAAGCCACTCCTCTGGTAAGTCTTTATTACCATTCAAACAAGCAACTGCTGTAGAAAGTAAGTATTGTATCTCTTTAACTATCATTTGGGCCTCTGTCTTGTTTAGATATGATTGATCCGGATGGATATGACATCGATATAGTATCTCATCAGCAACCCAATTGCCTACACCCGATACTACCGCCTTTTGATCCAATAGTAATCCCTTGATACCCTTTTTCCTATTCATCAGCTGATCCACAATTGTTTGTTGTTGTGCATTAGTAGATGATTCTAATGCATCGGGCGCTAGTTCTTTAAATCCTGGTATATCGTCTTCACAAAAGGTTTCCTTATCCTCTCCAACATCAACTAGCACACTTCCGAATCGTCTTGGATCAGAGAAGGCAGCTTCTTCCCCATTACTTGACTTTATAATGAGATGTGTATGAGGAGGGGGGTATGTGCTATCATTCTTTAGTTCTACTAACTCTGGGATATGTGTCGGTGAACTTATCCTACCAGTCATACCCATATGAAGAGATAGATATAATACTGGTTCATTCCCTGTAATTGAGGTGTTATCATCGTCTTCTGATTTATCTTTTGTACTAGCTTTAGCTTTTGTACTTCTTCTTTTCTTTGATGAAGATTTGATATCTTTTTGCAATATGATACATATAAGTTTACCCTTTCTTAGCACATCTTTCATTACATAATGCCCTTGATTTATTAAGTCAAATGTATCTTGTGTAGGAAATCGTTTAGTTGGCAGAGGAGGGAGGCATTCAAAGGTGATGGGCGATGACGATGAAATAAGGGGAAGGAGGATCTGTCGAAAATGTTCGACTTCGGGTAGCTCGGGCATATTTTGATTATTTATTGCGGTCACCCCGATCAAATCAGGAGAAAGCTTGAAAGATCAAATCAGTAGAAAGCTTGGGAATTGTAATTGTTGTACTATGTTGCAGTTGGTTGCGTCAAAATGATAGTAGCTCTGCCCCGCTCGTCCGTCATTTTTTTGCAAAGATGCGGTGACGGTATCCTCAGAATGATTGGAGATGATAATGATACTGATGCCGTGTGCTTGCTATTGCTTAATGGTGGATGAATCATATCACTTACGGCAGCGAGAGCTACTACACTCAACTAGAGAAGAGATAGGTTTATCAACTATTGATCTTGCAGCATGCACTACTTGAATATTTTAGAGGCAACACTCGTCCATCTCTCGAAAAAGATCTTGCTAGACATGATGAGAAAGATTTATTTGCATCATATGTCTCTGTGCTTGGAACGGTGCCATAAAATTCCATATCCATCAAAAGAATATCAATTTACTAATTAATCTACTATGAAGATCGCTGCTATCCTCACCTCCGCTCTCCTTCTTGTATCTTCCACCTATGCATCATCTACTGTCGACGAAACCAATGTAGTTTCAGAAGAGGAGTTTATTGCTGAGGTTGCATTCCTAGAAGAATCTAAATCTCAACAGTGTAACACTTATAGGAAGAAATGCAAGAAAGATTCAGATTGTGCTCAGGGTGGCTTTGGACCTTGCAATGCATGTGGTACAATCAAGGGAAAGAAGAATCGTTGCTACTTAAAAGCACCTCCCACTCCCCCTCCAACGTCCTCTCCAACTCGTTCCGGACTGTGCGGAAAGCAATGCATGTAAGTTGTCCACGTGTCGAGATAAAGATACTTACATATATTTTGCAATAGATCTCATACATATGTTCTCTCTCTCTTTTATTCATTATACCACAGGCACACCAAGGACTGCAAAGGAATGGTGGGAACGTTCAATCTATGCACCAAGTGTAGCCGTAGTAAGGCAAAGAAGGGTACTATGTATCAGTGTTACGATCCACATGCTGATGATGCTGATGAGTGGGAGGAGATCGAGGAGGAAGTTGTTGGATACCTAAGGACTAATTAGATTGGATGATATCTCAGGAAGTGAAAGATTAGATTCATCTGAAGGAGAAGTGTACCATTGAGTACCACTTGATATAGTTCGTTGTTTGATTTTCTATTGTTTTGGGGGAGACTGTTTGCTGAAGATTTGTAATAGGTTAAGTCAGCATGATTCAGAGAATAAAGAATAACGCCTAGTTGCACAGAATCCTTTGCTCAAGTCTCTATTTCAATAGAGTATACAATATCATCTGTTTGGTATTATCTTGTGTGGTCTACTTATCGTTAGTATCGACGTCGCTATTCTATTGTATCTATTGCAAGTCACTCTATCAAATCTAAAACTCATCACCCGTTATAACATCTTGCACAGCCTCTACTATACTTTCACCAGCTTCCTCGGTGGCATTTGCCGCTAATTCAGCCGCTAACCTCTCTTCTTCCGCCAGCATCTCTTCAAACATCTCACTATTACCAAGGAACATATTCATCACTATTCCAATCACAATAACAGTTCGAGCGAATGCCATGACATCTTTCATAGTCGTGCCTTCTACACTAGCTTTCAGAATATTACGGCAAAACAACAGCTTCATTGCCCGATCAAACAAGAAGCAGATCATAACATCACCGACAAGAATCTTGATGATAAAGTTACGGAACTCCTCATCTGGAAAGGGTACCAATTGAAAGTACTTGTTAAGTCCAGGCACTGATTCAGAAGCAAACATGAACGTCAGAATGAAAGTGGCAAGCAGACTCCATAGTAATGGTCTATTCTCGGTAAGTCCTGTCATAAAAGGCCGACCTTGAAGATTCACGACAAAGACTGTCACTTGTTGGACATTACTGACGAGGAAGACGACACTATTCAGTATACCAGGCTTGAACTCTCCATCCAAGTCAACTTTATAATCATCCTCTAGGTACTGTTTGGCTGTATTGGTAGCCCACATCATCGTCGCTAAATGAACAGCAAACTGTCCAAGAAGACTAATGAACAACGAAGGATGAAAGATCGACGTCAGTGGCTTGACACTTGACAGTTTCTCGAGGGGCTTGGCACGGGAGACGCTCATATAAGATACAGAGCCCAACATTCCCATTGCAGTCATTTGAGTATCACCATATTTGACCTGCAAGTTAGATAGAAGTAAGTAAAGTATAGATGAGATATGTCAATCAACACACTAATAACAAACAAACAAAACTCAACATATACTTACACCATCGAGATATAGGACAGACAAAGAGTATGCACTGATGAGGCAATTCAATGCCAATATTTGATACATTTGGATTGATGTGACTAATGTGCAACGTCCTTGACGAACAATATCCACACAGCTGCGAATACTCGGCATCTTAGAAGTGAATGGTGCCGCAACACTGGCATCTCCAATCTTAACCATTGGCAACTCATCCATCTCCAAGTCTTCGAGTTGACCAGCGATTGTTGCAGCCGAGCCAGCAACTGAATGCTTGTTCATCATATCCGCTTTCTTCTTCTTCCCTTCCGCCTTTTCGATTGCCATGAACTCTTGGAGAGCCTTGAATTGTGCCCATTGTACACCTTCTGCCTCCAACTCTTGTACCCGTATCTGCATCTTGCGCTGTTTCTCCTGGATGAGCTCACGCTGTTTCAACTTGGAATCCATTTTCTTTTTCTTCATTTCTTCCACCTTTTGTTTCTGAGCACGATTCTTGATTGCCTTCTCCCGGCCCTTAATTTCATATAATTTGATGAGATCTTCCCTCTCAGTTAGCTCGGGATATTTCTTCAAATCAACGCCAAGTGCAATAATCTTTGCTTTCAGTGCCCATAATGGTCCAGTTCTGGCAAGTTGTCGATCCTGTGGCGATAGGACTGTAATATTATCCGACGCACTGATCATACTGCCCTCCTTTGACGTCTTTTTCTTGTTTCCATCTTCACCCTTGTCAACATTGACATCGCCAAATCCAGACAGGAGAGCTACACCAACATCTGCTTGCTTCAAAGCTCCTACATCGTTAGCACCGTCACCACACATTAGGCATAACAATCCTACAGAATGAAGACATTCGATTACTGTTTCCTTGGCATCAGGTGTCATCCTAGCAAAGACTTTAAAGTGCTCAAGGATTGATTTCGTGTCAACGTCATACTCATAGGCAGTGGCAAGGTTGCTACCTGTGACAGCCAGATCATACTTTTTGGCAAGTAAAGGCACCCCACTTGCGACATATAAATCGCCGACACTGTCATCTTCATAACTTTGCCAGTACATTTTACCACCATCATCCTGTTCCAGAATGAGAATGGGCTTTACCTCAGATGCATCGCGCTTACGAGTTGAAGAAGGTGCCAATTTTGTGGCATTCTGAGCTCGTTTTGATTCCAACAACTCTTTCAACTCCTTATTCGTCTCGGAAAAGACATTGTTTGATGCAAATACACCACCCTCGTCATCAGCATCTTCTGAATCACAAATGTTGACCTCCTTGGCAACATGAATTGCAGTGAGTAACGCATCTCCCGTGACCATTGCAACATTCATACCACCCTCCTTCAACTTACTCAACACCATTTTAGTGTCACGTCGCACACGACATGTAAAGGCTACAAAGCCAGCAAAAGTTAAATTCTCTTCACATACACTTCGTGTATCCTTGGCAGAATCCGCATCGGCGGTGGTATTCAATGTCTTGTATGCCAATGAGATGACACGATATCCGCGTCGTGATAAGAACTTGGCTGCCGTGTCATATCCGTTTGGTTTACTCGACAATAACTTTCCAACCATTTCAGGAGAGCCCTTAACAACCGAATAGTGCTTACGATTGGCAATGTCCTTAACTACACAACTCATACGTTGTAACTTGGAACTAAAGTGATGACGTGACAGTATATCAATTTCACCACATGAGTTGTTCGTTCCTGGTATCGAGATTTGAGAACCACCGTCCTTCTTTTCAGTACCAGCCGATGGTACAACATAACCAGACTTGGATGCCACCTCCCATCTCATTGCCTTGAGTGCAGCCGATTCTAATGGATCTCCTGTCGTTTCACCATCAATAAGGACGAGGGAGTGACACCCAGCCAACACTAATGATGCCTCAGGAGACAACTTTGTCATGGGCGTCAAGAGTTGGCTTTCAGGGTCATCCTTCTTCTTCTTTGAAGATGGATGAGACGATGATGTACCCTTACTGCTGCTTGTCGAACTAGTTAGTGTTGTTAGATCAACACCCAAAGTCGTGACAGCAAGTACACCCACAGGTACCAACTCATCAGTTGTCAATGTTCCAGTCTTATCAAACAAACACGAATCCAACTTTCCAGCAATTGGTACACGATATGGCTCGGTACAAAAGATTTGTAACTTCATTAATGTCATTAATGAATTGTTAACAGCCAATGCCATTTGCATTGGTAACTCTGGTGGGATGACACTTGTAATAATTAATATACAGTGTAGTAATAGTTCATACTGTGAACGATTCTCATCATGCATACCGTGATACAAGACATATCCGGATGATGCCACCGCAAAGAAGAAGAGCAGTAAGAGTAATAATGCAGTTTCCTTTTCGTGGCCCTTGACTTTTTCTTGTGAACCTTCAATCATCCGTACAAGTTTCCCTTGAGCTGATGAGAAACCGGTACGTAATACGAATGTGATACATCCACCATCGGGTGGGTTGGGAATATCACCATATGGATGTGGATGATGAGAAAGTGTTGCGGTCGACTTGTCTTTCTCTTCTTCATCAGAAGATGCCTCCTCTTCTTCGACTACCTCCGCACCCTTACATTGTAACATCTTGGTACCAGCATATAATACATGTGTTTTGTGTTTACCCGTCATATCGAGATTCTCACCCTCGATTAGTTCACTAATACCTTCCTTCATTTGTGGTACAGACTCGCCTGTTAAGCTTGCCTCATTAACGACAGTCGAACCTCGTAGTAGTAAGACATCAGCAGGTACTACATCTCCATCTTCCGAATCAACCACCTGCTGCTTCTTCTTTTTAGTATCGTCCTCGCCACTCTTACTACTATCATCATCCTTCTTCTTGGAAACACCAATCCTCAATAAACTCATAACATCACCAGGCAATAAATCAGTAGTCCAAATTCCAACCCATTTCCCCTCTCTAAACACCAATACTTTACGAACTGCATTACCCATTCCTTTCAATGCACCTAAACTCTTAATACGTGAAAAGACAACTGTAGCCTCGAATGTTAATATCATAAACAAAGTAAATGCACTATATTGCCAATAATCATCTAACATCCATAATACTACACAGAATAATTGAAAGACTGTAAATGGACTTAATAGTTGTGCCTTGTATAGTTTTAAAAAGGTTGGTTGACGAACGTTAAACTTATTTGGACCAAATCGTATATTAGATGAGTCTAACTGATCTTGGGATGATATACCAGACCATTCTTTAAAGAATGTCAATGGCATTTCTGTATTACATCGTATTTTAATAAATGTATTTGATTCATAATCGTAGTAGTAACGACGACGATGATATTCAAATGTTATACCAATTGTGGGGAGATAGATAATTGGTAGTAGTATTGAAGATTCAGTTGTTTTTGTTGGTGTTATTACTGCATGGGTTGGTAAATGTTTGGGTATTGAGAGTGTAGTATTGTTAACTTCAATCATTTTTAGTAGGGCTTCGGATGATCCTTCTACTGTATCATTCCCAGTACTTTTGGTACTACTGTCAACTCCCGACTTATTGATTGGTTTCAACAATGGATTAACATCCTCATCCAATTCCATCCATTCCTCAGGTATATCAACTCCAACAACACTCCCTTCATTATCATAACCACTAGTTTTTATAGCAACATAATTCATCCATACATTAAACTTGACATTCCAAATTTGTAATAATACAATTAATAAATGTAATGTTAGTAGTATGCCTGTACAGAGCATTGATGTGAATGTCGGGTAATGCTTTTTAGGTACACGCATTGATTTGGGTAGTGAGTCGAGAACGGATTGTTGCTTTTCACGTTTTTTACGGGAATGTTGCTCCTCTGTTGTTGTTCATGTAGTTGTTTATAAAGAGGGAAATCATTGATGAGTGAGTACATAATATCTTGTACACCAAACGAACCTTTTTTATCCACACATCTAAAACTCATAACATAAATGAGCACAGTTGAGAACTTACCAATATCCATATCCATCCAATCGAACCAACCTAATTTCTTCGTAGGACGATTGGGATCATTAATATCAGATACGGAGTGTGTTAATTCCGCACGCATCTTTGCTGTTCCTTCCATAACTTTTGTATTTATGAGAGTGAGAAGATTAGGAATGAGATAAATAGTGCATAAGATGTGAGTAATATGTGCGTGAAACAAAACACGCATATAATATACAAAACGACCATTAAATCAACCAGTACAGCCAACAATACACAACTAATACACAGCCAACAATACTCAAACAATACAGCAAACAACATATAAAACTAACCTTCAAACCCCTCCCTCTCGGCCTTATCTAAAAATTCTTTGTAGGGTAAACCAATAGTAGAATAGATCCAATATATTTGATATAAGTATATTGTTAAAAATAATATATGATATTTCTTTAGTGGTGCTCTTCGTTTCTTCTTATTTGTACCATTGGAGTTAGAGTTGGAGGAAGTGAGGTTGGTGGAAGTTGAGTGGTCATTGGATGATGAAGAGATGATAGTTTTAGGTCGATATAATTCAACATAGGCAATTTGATCTGTGTCTGTGGGTATTCCATTTGGTGGTATTGGCCTTGTAGGCTCTTCACTATCTTTAATGCCTGCCATGATAATATATCGTTTGTTACCTCCCTTTGTATTGCAATTTGCATGAATTGCGGTGGAAATTATGAGAGTATAAATGGGAGTCTTAGGTTATTGGGATTAGCCAACACAATCATCAGTATTTAGGCTCTAGATAATTCCTTTTAATATATCAGCAAATGGAAGATATGGTAAGTAGTTTATGTGATATATTATGTGTCTTGTAGCGTGTGTTATCGGCTGGTGAATTTACAATAGATTGGAAAGTTGATGTGCATATATGATGTGCATTTTATTATTTTGTGCGGGTTTGCTAATTATGCCAATACTCTATTATACACCACTCCAATATAGGCCCCGCCCCAAGATGCAGGACCAGCAGATCCACCACAAGAGGATTCATATGATGCCGTGAAGCAAGAAGAACCAACCGGTGGTGAAAATGGCGAAGCAGCACCACCCACTGATATGAACACAACAGATGAACAAGGTCAAGTAAAATCAGAGGACAATGGTGTACCCACCTCAACTACTGGTGGTAACTTATACCTACGTCCTGCATTTTTAGGTAATTTAAGTCATCAATGTTTATCAAGTGATGTTGAGAATTTATTTAATAATCCAACTCCAAGTGGGCCGAATGTTCAGGCTGGTGAGGTTATGCCTGCTTTTAAATTGGATAGGGTGGTGCGTATTATTTTGTATTGTGTGTTTGGTATTGTGCGTTATTAATTGTATGTTGGTATTGTTAGTGTATTAAATTCATTGTGTTAAAATTGTGGGGGTTTATAGCGTTTTCTCACCATATCTTTTTGTGCACATCTTATGTTCCACCTCATGTGTTCCTCCCACCAACCCTCTACATAGGATTTAAAACGTGGATATGCCTTCGTATTCTTTAAGGATCCTGATACACAAGCCGAAAAGGATCGTATTGAACAATATGTTCAAGATATCAACGGAATGTACGTACCGCCAATATGAAATATATATCAAGGTCTTCATTTTAATATTTTTCTTCAATACCTACGGTGGATTATTTTGTCTTCGTATATCTACGGATTGTCTTCGTATTAATTGAGGGGATCTACGGATTTATTTTGTCTTCATTTTAATTGAGGGGATTCTACGGATTTTATCCGCCCTTACTGTATCTCCTATTGCAGAAGAGGGTATAGGTATTTTTTCAATCATCTTTGGATTTCATCGATTGGGGTTAATAATTGGGAGATAGCTACGGATTACCGGACGAGGGATATGGTTCACCTTTGGATATGGGGATTCACCGTATGATTGCCGTCATCACTGTTTGTCTTCCTTTTATTGTTTGTCATCATTACACACCACACGCCAAATTATCAACATCCACACACCTTTACCCACTCCACCATGATATAACTCACCATTTCTTCCATTCTCCCAACTTCAATACCCTCCCAAATCCCTTTATCCCATCTCCACTATTGTATTACAGGAACTTGCCCAATGTCTCCGTCGCCCTACGATCTGAATTCGCCCGCGGCGATGGCCGTGTCAAGAAGAAGGAAGATGAACGTCGTAAGAAGATTACACCCAACGAAACCTTATTCGTTGTAAACTTCCACGAAGAAACTACCAAGCGTGAAGACTTGCAAATGTTATTTGAACCCTATGGTGAATTAGTTCGTATTGATATGAAGAGAAATTATGCCTTTGTCCAGTTTAAGACTGTTGAGGAGGCAATTCGTGCCAAGGAAGCTACCAATGGTGGTAAGTTGGATCAGAGTGAGATCACAGTTGAGTTTGTAGCCAGGCGTATGGGTGAGGGCGGAAGGAGGGATGGTGGACGTACCGGCGGCGGCGGTGGTGGTAGGAGGTATGACGACGATCGTAAGTTGTTTTGTTGTGTGTTTGGAATATCTCTGTTTGTCGATATCATTTGGATTTAAACACATTCTACTTTGTTCACAAATAATATAGGCCGAGGAGGTGGTGGATACCGAGGCTCGAATTACCGCGAGGATTATCGTCCTCCTGGTAGACGTGATGAACGTCCACGAGGAGGCGGGGGCTATCGTGGAGAGCGCCCATCCTATGATGATCGCCGAGGAGGTTATTCTTCACGCCATCGCTCGAGGAGCCGTTCTCGGTCTCCTGAATATCGTAGGCGCAGTCGTTCTCGGTCTCCAGGATATGCGAGGGACAGAGACTATCGCTCTTCACGTCGTGACGAGTACCGTCCTAGTAGCTCCAGGAAAGTCAGCGTTTGTACTTCTTTATCATGTGTATTCGTGTGTTTAAAATGAAGTGTTGGTGATTTGAGTGCTTCATTTGGCCTTCATGTATCTTTATTTAATTGCCCTTTCATACCACATGTTCTAACAGAAGTCAATATCATCTTTCTTTCATCTTCATAACTTGTGAAACACGCATCTTCCAGAGGTGGAAGAGATGCGTATGATGACAGGGACCGTCATGCCGAGCCTAGGTCATCTGATCGTGGTTATGGGCGTTCCGAATATTAAAAGGGATTGAAAGAGGAGAATGGGAAGAATCCTGAGTTGATTGTTTAGTGCCAGACACTATCGTTATGATATTACCATGATAAGCGACCCGAGGCATTTATTATTAGTACTAGCAACCACCTGGTTAGTTTTGATTAATTACTATTAAGGCAGTTTGAATCTTAAATAAATATAAGTATACCTAGTTTGTTATGTGCATTTAAGGTTCCTAACACCTGTGTGCTTCCGCGAAGTCCTCTACCAATAGTCGTTACTTATACTATCAGCTTCTGTTGGTGATAAACCATACGTCTTCTTCTCGTCAACCTCCATCGCGAAATCATTACTCAAACTATTAGATTGAATTAGTGATGAAGGAGATATAGACGAGGATAACGCGGCATTTGTCTTCTTTCCTTCAATAGTAACCGAGTCGATCAATACCTCATCCTCCAAACCGTCTCCATATACAGTGAATTTGAGTCTCATATTCTCAGTACCAGAAGGAAGCTTGAACTCAAAACTATTGCCATCATACCACTTTCTATCTGGAAAAGCAGACGAATCCCAACATTTGTCATCTGTTACCTCTTCATCATTGAGACTATACTCGAGACACAAGTCTTCTGCTTGATCTGGTACAGTAAAGTTTCTTGCAGATCTCAAGCCAAATGTAATTTTGCAACCAGTGAAGACATTATCCTTCATAGTGATGCTATTAGATTTCATGACTGACACTCCATTGTCGCCACCAGCGATTCTCATAGTACCAGTACGCCCTAGCACATTTCCTATCCATGCGGCATTATTTGTTGGCAGCAAGAACATGTTCACCGGACTTGTGAACTCCTCTTTGTAGATCGTTGTCCAAGCACTGGAAGTTTGAACATCATCTTCATTAGTCTCCAATGGGTTTGTGGCATCGGCACCGCACTCAAAGTAATCAGGGGCATTTGAGCTCGCTTCTTCACAAACATTTGTCTTGATCCAATTATATTGTGATGATATCCGTGAGTAGACAGCAGGAAAGTCAACATGTGCGCTACATGAACAGGAGAGAGATATACAATTTGTGTGAGCAATTAGACACTCTTCTCAACAACTATATACGCATCAACTTTGCACACTCACCATCCGAACCCCCATGAGACTAGCCCGATTTGTCGATCAACGTCTTTATTATCTGTCCGCTTGATAATCAATGGTCCTCCACTATCTCCATAGCACGAGTCTTTACCGATATCACTAGCACATAACATCTGATCACTGATCATGCCTTCATAACTCCCGTCAACTCCTCCAACCATCCAACCATGTGATTCGGTTCCTCCAAGAGTACCAGTTGTTGCGTCACAATCTTCATTTATAAAAGTAAAGACTTCTGCTTCCTGAAGGATAGGTGCTGGATACTTGACATCATGCGGTGAATAAGTATCTCCGTATCCCATTGTCGTTACTGCAACTTCACTTCCAACAAATTCAGAACTGACTTTAACAAAGTCAGTCACTTCAGTTGCATCTCTTTCCAATATCATAATCATATAATCAAAGTCGGTAGATGCTTCATCGTATTGTGGATGAGGTATTTGTTCTTTCACTATAATCTCTTCACCGACATTAGTGTTTCGTAAGTCATGTCGTCCAATTACAGCTTTCACTTCTACCATTGGTTGATGACAGTGTGCTACGCTTAGTACTACATTGGGTGCAATAAGTGATCCTCCACAAAAATGACGGCCTCTCCCTTGAAGTGATACTGCATATGGATATCTACCGAGGTCTGTTTCTGTACCGCCAATGACATATGATGTGTCCAACGACTCATTCTACATATACACAGTAGAATAAAGTGTGAGATATAGTTATAAAAGGTCACAATATAGCCAGTCGTCATCTCAACTGACCATATAATCATACTGACTATCTCAGCCGTCATCTTAACCGGTCATTTAATGGAGCTCTACTTCATTTACCAACCACCTTTGGTATTGTTGCAAAGCAAAAAAAATAAATAAATTGAAGACTCACCTTATTAGTAGCAACTAGACCAACTGCAATTGCAACAGCTAACAGTGAGACCATGCATAGAGCTGCTAATCCATACTTCGTCTTTTTGCTATTCCTCGATGTAGAGGAGGGAGCTGTCATATCGTCTGATGCTAGAGACTCGACGATACTTGGAGTATTTTCGACATCGGTCATAATGTTTTCATAGTCTTCCACATCCATTTCAAAGGATTCACCACCACCGATTGCTGCCATATTAGTAGAACTATGATATCAATATCATCCAACTCCGCTTTATGAACATGAGGTGGTGATAATAGGATAAGCCTTCATGAAGGGGCTCAACGTTTTGTCATTTTTTTATACTCAGTACTCGATCACGCTAAGAACCTCGTGATGTTACTACACGTGATAAGTCACACAAACTTGACAATGAGTTGCATCGAGGGTCGGTAGGAGAGACGTGCAAACGCCCGTAGAGCAACTGGACACTTTTACCCATTGATATGTGAGTATATATTTATTATTGCATTTAAATTTGTGGTTGGCGGCGGTAGGCGATGTCTCTCTATTTGTAGAGAGAAGATTGCAATAAGGGAACTCAATTCATGAAATTGTTGGTTTATTATATGGTATATTTGTTTGTTTTGTATCTAATCATCGTCTCTATTATCATATATGCCTCCCTATATTCATTATTTGCAATAGAAAATAATCACATGATCACATATATATAAACAAACGAACAAATCTATTAGTAACAACACAACATTACACAAAATACAACCACATAAATTCGAATAGAATATTTAACAAACAGAATATGTCATCAGAATCGTTGGGTACATTTATACATCGATTATCAGGTGTATACCGTGATCCACAGCGAGTACTACGAGATGCAGAAACATTACTATCCTCACCATTAGGCACACATCTCAGGCCAACAACGGAACCACTAATACGAAACGATGGTACATCTACACCACCAGTACTATTACTACGAGGTACAATACCCATGACATATCGTGGAGTTACTTACAATTTACCAATAGATATGTATTTAGTACAAGAATATCCAATACGTCCACCAACTGTATTTATACGACCTGTATCAAGTATGGCAATTAAAGAAAATCATAGACATGTTGGATTAGATGGACGTGTTTATTTACCATATTTGCATGAATGGAAGGGTAATACACATGATTTACGAGAATTGGTTGTTTGGATGAGTTCATTGTTTGGTAGTGAACCGCCGTGTTATGCTAAACCGACTGGAACTGCTACTACTGCTAGACCAGTAGTGGCTGTTAGTAATGGAAATAGAAATGGACATCACAATAATCCACCGGCTTATGCTCAGGCAACAACAGTATCAACAAATGGCGGTCAGTCATCGTCATATGTTACTGCTCAATCTATAACTTCTTCATCTGCAGCCAGTTCGTACAATACTGCTACATCATCAGCTACCACCAATAATTCAGATGAAGAACGTCGAAGAGCATTTGAAAAAGAAATTGCCGATGCCAACATGGCAGCCGAGACTGCACGTCGAGCAGCAGCCGAGGAACATAGACTGAAGGTTGAACAACAACGATTAGAAAGAGAACACGAGCAGAACTTACTATCATTACGGACAATGGCAACATCGAAAGTACAATTTGAAATACAAAACTTATTCAAGGAACTAAAAGATGATTTACGAATAACACTCAAGAATCAAAAACAATTAGAAGATGGTACAAAGGAGATACAAAGTTTGATAAAAGAGGGGAAGGAACGGAAGTTACAATTGTCAACTGGTAAAGATAATATAGAGAAGGAGATTGAAAAGTTGGAAGTATGGCTAACAGCTGTAAAGAATGAACAAGAACAATCTGATAAGGATGAAAATAATAGTAGACAATGTACAGCAGATTTGATATCATTACCAGCGGATACACACTCGGCTCAAATGTTGGCATTAAGTGCCGAGAATGCCGCGATTGATGACTGTATATACTTTTTAGATAGAGCGTTGGTTAGGGGTAGTATTGGGTTGGACGTTTTCCTGAAGGAGGTTCGAAGATTGAGTAAACGTCAATTCTTGGCCAAGGTATGTTTGTGCTTTGTGTATGTTTTTGTAGGCTTGTCTTTTTATATGTACTTATAACTTATGTGATTGACTGTGATCGAATAGGCACACTTGATAAAGATTGCACAATGTCGAGCGGCAGAACGGCGGTGATGACAGTGACAGTGATGCTTACTCCTTGGCAAATCTTCGAGTGGGTATGCTACTAACACTGGGCTCGACTTGAGATAATAACAAAGATGTGTACCTGATCACATTATGTAAATATAAAACAAAGATCAAGTTATGTAATAGGGTGCTTTACTATCAGAGTTCTATCTTTTAATTCATGCCTAAAAAAGACATAGGAAAGAAATCGAGAAGTTTAGTTGTGCCCCTTTCTTAGTTCTGTCAATAAGAGATCGTAGTAAATCACTAACTGTCGCAGGCATACGATTGACAGCAACCCACATAAAAAGTAGTAGCCTTATTGATTGCTATGCTATGCTATCGTATTATTTACTAAAGTTGTTATCACTGAGCCCAGTTGGCATAATAGGTTCTGTTAAAGAGGTCGTGAGAGTAGTTATTAACCTTATAAACGCTGCTGCTGTAAATTAGCGTCAGTAAAGGAGTCGAGAGCGAGGAACATAAGTATTTTTGCATTGCAATACTAAACACTGTTATTGCAATGAAAACCTATTAGAATATGATTAATAATATACATTCCTATCGCAAGAGAGACTCTAATACAAGTTCAACATCATCAACAACGATGACGGCAAGCACACATGGTAGCAATAGCTCTACCAATACAACACAACATCAGGCACCACCTATAAAAAGTAGAATGACCCTCTTTGGTGGAGGTGTCAGTTCCTTACCAAATGAAGATGAAACGAATCAATTACGATCAACATTTCTCCGCAGTAGACCAAATACTAATAATAAACAATTGCCCGATACATATCGTAGATTATCAGATGAGGAACAAAATCGACGTAGTAGTATGCCAAAACGTACCCTGGCAACGAAAGCTGAAAGTTTTAGAATTGGTAGTCGAATGACTTTATTGGATAATAGTCAACGGAGGTTGAGCTTAGATGAACAGTTGGAATTGCAAAAGGGTGAGTCTTAGTTATGTTTATTATTGTATATGGGTGGAATTATATGTGTATGTGAGTTATTCATATCATAATATGTTCTAAACCATTTTATCCCAAAACAAATTATTAATTACCCCGACCGTCAAACATCAAACATAACATACAATCAATATAGCCTCACAACAGAATCAATCCACAGTATCAAATTATCAAGAAGTATTTGCACAAATGAAGGCAGAATTTCCACATTCCTCACTAGGCGCTCTACAACAAAAGACAATGGCTCGCATGGCTGAATTAAAGGCACAGAATTTAGCTAAGAAACGTGAGGAATTAGTAAAGATACAAAGAGAGCGTGAAAAGGAAGAAGCAGAACGATTAAAGAAAACATTGGCTGTGAAATATATGGGTAAATGGATGAATAAGGCCAAGTTGGAATATAAAGATGTTGGGGAGGATGATAATGATGATGGAGATGATCATTCGATTGACCCGTTAGAGGTATCAAATACTGCTACCAATCCTGTACAAAAGAGGGGCAGTGGCGGCGGATTTAACGATTCCTTCACCCGTGGATTAGGCTTTAATGACTCTCAATATTCAAATTCACGGCATGACAGCACTTCTCGTATTGGATTTAATGAAAGTTCTGATAATATATTGACACATTTAATACCCACCGGAGCCATGTCATTAGGAAGGAATACAATAATGATGAAACGACGGACAAGTCCAGCTGATGGAAATCGAAGGGCAAGTGTTGATACTACCCAATCAGGGTTGGATAGTAGTAGGATTGATGCCGGGTTGATTGGTGATAATCAGGCTGATAACTTTGCACCACGACAGAGTGTCGGTGATTTATCAGTACATTTAGCACAACATGGATTTGGTGGGGCTGGTCATCCAAATAATGATGATCGGTCTGCTATAACCGAGCCAAGTGCATTGGTAAATGATGATACTGATAGTGTTGAGCGACTTAGTATGAAATCAAGTTTGAATAGTGTTAGTCGATTAGATTTGGAATTGAGTGATATGCATGATGGCATTGATGAAAGTGGCCGGTCGGGAGTTAGTAGTTTGGGTGATGGACTACGTGGTGCAGAAGACCATGCCGAACAGGAAAGAGAGTCAAGAGCGCGGAGTCTAGGAGTTGATGATGATATAGGAACATCGGCTGAACGGAGGAGATCACTTTCATTTTCGGCAAGTAGGAGCGAGTCCACGAGTATTGCACGATCTATTGGAGGTCGATCTATAGCATCCGAGTTTACATCCGACTTTTCAATAATGAGTTGTGGCTTGATTGTTGGATTCACAGATCGGAGTAGTATGGGCGAGAAGAAGGGATTGATTGTGGAATTTAATCATGTCATACGAAAGAGGAAGGGGAAGGAAAAGAGTCAAGATGATTGTGATAATAATACTACCACTGATAAGTCACATGATACCGAAGAGGATATAAAGAAATGGAAGGAAATGCCATCGTCTGACGCTCCTGAGCAGAAGAAGGAAGTAAGAAGCAGACCAAAGGACAAGGATCCACCCATGGTGAGAAGAAGATGACAGGCAGAAAGGACAGGAGCATGCTATCGACTTGCTGTGTAGTATCGCATATATGAAAGAAGTTCATGTAACATTGTAATAAAGTAACCTAAAGCTAGTTTGCAAATCAAATCAAACCTGTTTTGAGCTCAATTCATCTCTTATAGGAAGTTTTCACCCCACGAGAAAGCATGAAAACTGCTAGTGCACCATCAATCTTGTTCAAAGTGATCTTGTCATCAACTTATGAATAGACTAACTACCTCTTTATAATAGGCTCTCAATACATGGTGAAAGAAGCAAATCATTGCAATAATAATAATCATCATAGAGGATTTGGTCAACTGCCGCCGCCGTTCGAGAAGGTGCACAACATATAGTAACAACTTGTTGTTAACAAGTCATCGCAGCAACAATAATAAACTTTGGCATATATCATAATATTAGCTTATGTAATAGAATGAGTTCAGATAATGATGATTTTGATTTCATGTCCTACTTGAAACGGCCTAGTTGCATACCAGGATTAACCGGTAGTGATATCATCGCTGGTTGTCAGGGACATAATATTTCATTTGCCTACGGACGTGATACCAGTGACAAACATAAATTACTCGATCCACAACTACAAGCACGCGTTGCCTTCTGGCTTCGTGATAAAGCATTCTCATTAAAAGATATTAAAATGGAATGTAAAAGCAATGGCTTGGCAGTTACGGGTAATAAGAAGGTACTTGCTTTGAGGTTGGCATTGAAGAAATTACCAGATAATGTTGAAAAAAGTACTTCTGAAGGATATATAATTACAAAGTGTAGTCCAAATACACGAGGTGGAAAGAGGATCAAGACTGGTGGTGCAGAATATACTAGCAGAAGTAGTAGTTCAGCTGCCACAAAACGTAATGATACAAGGAAACAACCAGCAAAGAAGGCAAAGAGAGTTGTTAAGCACCAAACCAACAAAGTTCCTTCCAAAAAAGAAGCCAGTACGATATTGACTGATACGAATTGCAACAAATGTAAGGTAGATGATGGATTTATCAATAAATGTGAGGGTAGTGGTTGTGACAAAGTAACATTGGCATGTGAATGTAATGATTATTGTAATGATGGGATATATAAGATTGGAGTATCACATTGTGGATGTTGTGAACGGGCATATTGTTTTAGTTGCAGAAAGAGATATGCCGGGGGTTGTACTTCTTGTCAAATGATGTGTGAGTGAATTATCAAGTATAAATAAGGGGAAATGTAATACATATAGACTAGGGGTTTTATTGCAAGAAAAGAAAAGAAGTATACTCAACCAGTGAATAGATATCTCAACCAGTGAGTAGTTAGATTACTGGGGCAGTGAGGTCTGATGAGTTTTCATCATCTCTAGGTAGCACAACTGGCATTAATGCTTCTAAATAAAGTAACCATTCAACATTAATAGTATGATCCGGAATAGGTGTATTCTCTAATGATACCTCCAGTTGACTACATACCATAAGCCGTTTGGTTTCGTTCTAGTGGAATTCAAAAATGGCTGTTGATCTCTTTCTGATGCCGGGGATTGTACATCTCTTGTCAAATTATGATGTGTGCTAGTGCTGAGTGAATCATTTAACTAATTCAAGATTAAGATAAGAGATGGTATACGTACTATCCACACTACCCGGCCGAGTACAGTTCCTCCCGCCGGCCACACTAACGAATCCTTCATGCTTTCTTTCGGGCTTGGTAAGTTGATTTTCGAGAAGCTGCCTATTGAGCCTCCCTCTAGCTTACAGCAGGACGTCGCATACGTTCCTCGCGAACTTCCTGCAATCCATCATTACCAAGATCACTATGCAGTGGTCTTTGGAATAACTCGTCAACCTTTTCTTTCAAATACGTAACTTCTGCTCCATCAAACACCTCAAATGTTTCTTCTCCAGACCCTTCTTCGTTACTACCGGTCAAACGACCCAATATCTCCAACAATGTACCATATTCAATGGCAGCCCGAGCCCCTACGTCTTCACTATAAGTCAACTCGCCCAACATCTCCAAGCACTTACCATATTCGACGTCATACTCTTCATAGCAAGGTTTACGTCGTCGCCGCCTATGCCATTCAATTGCATGCACAAGATCAGACTTCAATGGCATGAGATAAGTCCCGATACGACGAAGTTGCTCGGTCCCATGGTACGTTGGAAACGGATCTCCGTTCACATCCTTCATTCCATGTGTCATGGCAAGCAAATACGCAGGCCTCTCGCCACTATCCTTATAA
>Ga0214477_100021_pt1 | contig 91101 bp, 62 predicted proteins | sample M1_20Mar14CPVII9_FD_165058 | JGI IMG/M metagenome (GOLD analysis project Ga0214477, IMG submission 165058) | Marine eukaryotic communities from Monterey Bay, California, United States - M1_20Mar14CPVII9sort6BwellC16 | ecosystem: Environmental > Aquatic > Marine > Unclassified | place: USA...
GTCGTTTTCATGCGGATCTTTTGGCTTAGGCTTTGCAGTAGGGGCTATCGAAGGCAATCCTGGTGAACAGGATCGCTTTCGTCGTCGTCCAGCACGCAATACGTTCTGATTTTGCCTAGGCATGATATTATTACAAATTCTTGACTTGAAACTTTTAACTATTTTTAGTTCGACTCTCATAATTTTTGCTATGTCTGTCTCACTCTCTTATGGTGGTTCGGTGACATTTCATGAGATTCCGTGAGTGTTGCTAATGCAATGACTAAGAGAGTTCTTTATCTGAACGATATGTGTATGGCATGAGATATTGATTGATTGTAGATACAGACTGTTGTGTCTTCACATATTATTTTCTCTATTCTCGCCCCGATCCAATATTATTACAAAAGAACAATATTATTATGAGGTTATCAATTTCAATTGCAATACTTTTGCATCAGATGTGTTTATCATTTGCATTCATTACTCCCAATTCTTTTGCAACGTCTAAGATATCAAATTGTAAGAATACAGTATACAGTTCAAGATTGCAATCATCTACCATCACACAACTAAATGCTGCAAGCGATAACGATAGCAACACTGCAACAACAACAACAACATCGACACGCCCAACACCAAATCAACCACCATTCTCACTCCCCACAGCACTCTTCCTAGCCGGTTTAGCATTCGATGCATACGTCGAGCCTCCACCAACATCTTCCAGATGGGAACGTGGTTCATCAGGCGTTAATGTTGCCTTCCTTTCACCAGCCTACACTCGATCATTATATAAGGGTATAATCGAATGTACACCGATCCGTGCATCTGATTTGCCAGATGAGGATGATACTGCTGAATCATTAATGACAGGTGGTGGAGTCGATGCATCGTTACTAGTATCAGTAGTCGAAGGTGCATGGAAGGAAGACATTACTAAATTAGAAAAGGAAACCTATCACAATGGTGTGTTAGATTTAGCAGGATGTGCACATGTCGGTCGATCATCCACTGCATGGAGTAATGTTGATGAGAAGAAGGCAAAACGGAATAAGGCCAATGGTGGTAGTGGTGCATATCATATCAAGTCATCATGGGGTAAAGGTGGACAAGCAGTATGGGAAGATGATCCACCATTCTACCTGTATGTACAAGATCCAAAAGATGCCCGAATAGTATTTACCTTGTTCGATGAAGATGTAGTCGGGGGTGGTGAACCAATTGGATCTGCACATCGCAAGTTGGTTGAATTAATACCCAATGCAAATACAAAAGATAATGATGCAGTATCAATAATGAAATCACAAGTTATTAATAAACTCAAACAATCTGGTAAGTTACAACAAGCCATTAGTGTTAAAGTTAACCCAAATACTGGTGAAGAGGAAACAATTATAGATCAAGATGTGGTATTACAAGCAATTAATGAATCATATGGTAGTGGAACTACCGCATCGATTAAAATGTCAAGTAAGCCACGAAAAAAGGATAAGGGTGGTCAACGAGCGATTGGTATGGCGGCTGGTGCGATGATTGCTGGGCCAATGGGTGCTGCGGCTGGTGGTGTCTTGGCAAGCATGTATGAAGGACAGGTACGAGGACGTGTCGATGTAGGATTAAAGTACACGCCCATACCACAAGTGGATTTAAAACTCAAGGAACGAGAACGATATCAAGTCAAGGGTGGTTTGCCTGGTATTGAATGGGGTGAAATGTATGAAAAGTTCTTATATAAAGACTTTGTGAAAGGTTCTACACCAAATAATAATTCAAGGGAGAAGGAAATGATGGAAGAGGCTTGGAGAGAACAGAATGATCCAAGATTGGCAGGTGAAAGTGGTTTAGAGTTTTGTTGCTTTGTTACACATGATAGTACTGGTTGTTCATGCGCGATATATCGAAGTTTGGAACAAAAGTTAATCTGTCTATCATTCAGAGGAACGTGTGCACCAATTGATTTGGTAACCGATGCAAGTATAACACAAGATGCATGGGTGGAAGGTGAGGATATTGAAGATCCAAATACTGTCAAGATACATACGGGATTTCGTAAGAGTCTTAATTCTATATCACGACGACTTAAGGAGTTAATGTTAGCGGCTGTGGCACCTGGCGATGATTTATCAGATTATGATGTCTTATGTACTGGTCATTCATTAGGAGGTGCCTTGGCCACGTGCTTCGTTATGGATGTAGCCGAGTATGGAATGGACGCCGGTAGAGGATTACCACAACTTGAACCATCGGAAGCATGGTGGAATAGTATAGCTTCGACATTGACAGGCAAGAAGGTATCATTAGGTGCACCACCGCCACCACCACGTCCCAAATCATTGAAAATGTACAACTTTGGCAGTCCTCGTGTTGGTAATGAAGCATTCTGTAATCATTTTGATAACATGGTTGAGGATGGAAGAATTGATGAGGCATATAGAATAGTAAATGATCAGGATGTGGTTGCTCGCTTCCCCAGAACAGTGAATGCGTTAGTTCTTGGAAATATTGGATATGATCACTGTGGACCAACAGTTTTGATTACCGAGATTTCATCCCAGATATCCAAGCAGCGAGAGTTGGGTAATGATAGATCTCTTCCCGTTGAGAAGACGGAGATGCTATGGATTGAGGGTGAGAGTGATGATAGAGCATGTCCTGTTAGAGATGGTAATGCCTTGAGTGATCCGTTAGGTAGCGGGTCTTTGCTTGGTGATATAATGAACTCTTTCCAAGACGGCGGAGAGGACAGTGTTGTTGAAGAAGATAAATCCTCGCCTTTCAACCTTGCCAAGCTGGGTAATATTGCAGAGAAAGTAACAGGTCGTTTACAGCAGATATCCGTGGATGATATTGCATCTATCGCTGGTATTGACAAGCAATTTACCCAACGGGAAGTGAAGTTCCTAAAGAGTATCTTCTCCGGAGAGGGTCTATCACATCACATGGAAGACAAGTACTATCAAGGCATGGGACTGGAAAGTCCGCGTTAGTATTGTTTTATGATATGAATTCGTGTGTTCAATATAAAGTGTTGGTGATATGATTGCGCTTCATTGGCCTTTCATAACTTTATACGATTGCCTTTGCAACCCACATGTACTAACATGATGCTACAATCATCTCTCGTAAATCGTGATAACGCGCATCTTCCAGTGTTCTGGGTTTGCCGCAATTCCAGGTCAAGAATTAACACCATTTGATGAGCTAGAGAATGTAAAGCTTGACGATATTGAAGAGGCGCTAACTACAAGTGAAAGTGCTATTAGTAGTAGCAGTAGTGAGAGAGTATAGGAAGATTGTAATTAGATACAGTAGTGAGAGAGTATAGGAAGATTGATTTGAGCTACAAAGGACCGATCACATGAAGAGCTCCCCTGCAGGCAGATACTAATAAATTGCAAAAGGATACCTTGTAGGATACCGTCGAAAACGTGCGTGGTCTTGCTTCTTTTCAATTCTATCTTTGGTCATCCACTTCGTTCGTCACTAATGTCAAGTGGAGTAGAAGCACCCAAGAAGTGTCAAGACACTTTTGACTAGGAGTAGCATCAAGAGTATGCTCCAATATTATCTCATAAAAAAACAAAAGCTTAAAGAACAAAAGATAACAATCAAACATGAAAACTACATTTACAGTACTTACCGTTGCCAGTTTCATCAGTATTCTCACCCCTGCCAATGGTTCTTACCAAAATCTTCGTGGAAAAGATACACTACTTACTGATTCCGCTCAACTGGTAGAGAAGGAGAGTGGTAGTACTGAATGGCCTCTCGTACCGACAAGCCACTTCTTCACTCATGGCATGCATGGAAAGAAGAAGCCCCAAGGAGATTGGGAGTATCCTCATCACAGCGGTGAGCTTGTTGTTCACATGTCCAGGCCACCTCACTCTCAATGTACCTTAACTGGAGGATCGGCCCCATATAATTTCGGAGAAGGACACCTACATTCAGACGGACATTACTGCAAACATACAAAATGCTGGGTCTTTCCAGTTTGTTCTCCAATCCATGGGCATGGAACTTGTACTTGGGGGCACGGCCAGCATGAGGACTGTCATGTACTTATTATGCAGACACCGGGTCATACCTATTATCACAAGACGCTACAGAAAGAGCTAAGTAAAACTGATTGGAAGCCTTACAAATAGACGGTTGGGAGAGTAGACATGTTGCAAAGTAGTGGGGTTAAGAGATAGCTAAATCATAGAAACTGCTAAGCTAAAAGCCTCTTACTCCTTAGCATGTAATTGAACCATTCAGAAACTGTTAAGCTAAGCTCCTTTTACTCTTTAGCATGCAATCTATCTAGTCCGCATCTCATTCTCCTTGATGGCCTGTTTAAGGAAGGCAACAGCATCAAACATATTGATACGTTCATCTGGATCATATATCCAAGTCTTCTCCACCAGCTCTATTAACTTCTTCTCGGCAAAACTTCGTTCCTTATATCTTGGATCAATATATGCTGTCTCACCGTCTATCAACTTCTTTTGTACCACACCATCATCATCAGTATCATACTAAGTGTGATGAAGTGCGGAAAGGTAAAGAGCAGTTAGAACACACTGTCCATACTCATACTAGACAAAACAACAACACAATGCATACTTACAAAGTTCCAAAGACCAGTAATCATGGCATATATATTATTACCAAAACTCCATGTATCAATCTGTTCATTTAAATTCCTTGCCGCAAACTCTTCCGGTGCTCTATAATTTGCAAATGCCGGTCCATTATTGAACTTACAGTATTCATTCTTCACCATATCCCATTGCATAATTGTTGCTCGATTGAAATCACCAAGTTTAAGCATCTTACGATCAGGAGTGTGTAACCATTGACATGGCTGGACATCATCATGTACTATCACACCTAAGTCAAAACCATGCAGGTCTGCTAAACTTTCTGCCATTTCTAATGCATATCCCAACTTTTCATCGGCAGTAAAATCATTATATGGACGTAGACCATTCTTATTCCGTTGTTCGACTGTATCTGGATCTTGATATCCTTCCCCTGGAACTATCACCTCTTCAAATTCAATTGGAACAACTTCGACCATTGTCGAGAAACCACAATGTCCATATAAATTCATTATTCTTGGTGATTTTGTCATACTTTCCATTATGATTGCTTCTAATTGTACTTCTTCCCAATGTTCATCTGAGAATGGATGTTTCATTTGAAATGTTTTAAGTGCGGTTGAACGGTATGCCTTTGGTATCATTTCATTTGTCCGTTTTTCATCTTCTACACCAAAGGTTTGTGTTTGTGTATATTCTTTTTTGTATTGTTGTGGCCATATCCATGGTGAATCTTCCATTATCCATACATCTCTATAGAAACCGTGTGCTAGATACTTTTTATATGTCTCATGTTCTGGACGAGGGTGTACTATATCAGCTGGATTATCATATACACGTCCCAAGTTATGTTCATGGAATGCATTACAACTCGGGAAGTAATTATATGCAAATTCAGGTTTCTTACATGCTCGTGGTATCTTCTTATAATCATTCGACTTTGGTAATATGTTAACACTATCATCATCATAATACGAAGTCAATTCAGCTTGATTCGTTGCATCATTTAAGATTTTGGTACCATCTGATTTATATTGTGGATATGATCCGGTTGTTCGTTTGCGTTTCCGATTTCTAGCTCTTAATGCTGTCGAGGTTGTATCAATATTATCAGGATCAAATGCCCCAATAACATTATCACCATCTGATAATGAATTAGTATCATTATCAGCATTTGGTAGTATTACACGTGCAAAGACTTCTTCGTTCCGTAACGAATGATATGACAAGCCACCATAGTCGGAATCTATATTCTTAATTATTGGACCATGTGTCTGTTTGGCATATGGAAATGAACGGAATGCAAATGCATGATTCCATCCATCTAATAGTACTGATTGTGGAAGTTGTTTCTTTGAATTCATATATTGTCGTGTATCAAATCTTGGTATTACTAGACTATTGATGGCTTGTTGCTGTTTGTTATAGCTGTTGTTGGTATTATAGTTTTGTGTTTTATGTTGATGTTGCTTCTGTTGTTCGTTCAGTTTGGCATATGGATTCGATGGAACTTTGTTATCAGCCGTATGTCTCAGTTGTGGATGCATATTATTACCAACAGATGTAGTAGTAGGAAAATGCTTCCAAGCAAAACCAAACACAAACGATGCAATACAAACTACACCCCAAAACAAACACGTTTGCAACTTATCATTATCATTATGTCTTGAAGGTTTTTGTTTCTTCTTACCATACTTTGCATAATTACTATTATTTATACTTCGAGTAGTCCGTCGTAAGTAATGATGATTTACTCTATCCCAAAATCCAACCTTTTTAATCTTTCGTTTATTGTTAGTAGTAGATCGAGTTGGTGTACCATGTGGTGAGCTAGAATGATTATTTCCATTATGATTAAGGCTACCATTGCTACCAGCAGAGCCGGATCGTATTGTTACATTATCTCGATGATGCAGACCACCTCCATTCGGGTTCTCTAGTGGCTCTGTATCGTGTAGTTGGTGATCACTGTTCATCATGGTGAGGTCTTCTTAGTGGTTACTAATAGCAGGCTGCCATGCCGACTACTTCTCATTTGTGATGCGGATATGTGATTTTTTTCATTACGTCGGAGGATACCCTTAGTCTCAGTATATATGTATGTGGACGAGAGATCATAATATTTATTATGTATCTTTATCTGAATACATCATAGAGATTTAGTGAGGTATGAGGGATGTCTTCTATCAGAGAAGATGTACTCTTATAAATAGTCTCGTGATGGTTTCAAGCAAATCATTGACTAATCTCTGATGGTGATGGTCCGGCGAGTGTAACATGTGGTAAATTCACTTCACTTTTGCCACTGTTTTTCGCGGAAGCAACTATGGCGACGACACAATAGCTAGTAGCTAGGTACATTACGCAGCAGCTGACGAACTTCTACAGTTGGGCTGGTCTTGTGTCATAAGCCAAGGATTAAGTTAAATGTTATTGTATACTGCCACACACTTTTAAGAGCTCTCGATCTAGCTCCCCTCTGGCCTGCCTATGTAGTAGTAGGTATGATGCCCAGCAGTCTCTTTCTCTACTTTAACATTGTCACTTGGCCAACTTTCGCTTTTGTATACGGCCTATCTTGACTTTTTGAGTACGTAAAGCCGCTGCCGCTGCATGAACCCCATGCTTTTTTACAATGCGGTCAATGTCATACAGATCAGGAATCACTTCTGCTGATTTCTTACCACTACTTCCACTCTTCTTTGTCTTAAGTAATTCATCTAATTCTTTACGAAGACTGCCATCCTCTTCAGGATCATGTTTCTCAATAAATCTTACCGCCTTTTTCATTAGAGAATGTTTAAGTATCTCCATTTTACGATGAATATCAACACCAGCAATCTGATCTGACTTGCGGATACTACCACCTACCGATTTGTAATGGTGCCGCCGACTATTATAGTCTGTTGACTTTCCACTCTCCATTATACTGTTTGAGACATCTGAACATTCATTCATCTTTGACTTGTTTGTTTTGATAGTTTGGATAATTTTGGGATTGGCAGTGATTTGGCATTTGCAAGGGCATATAACCTCGATGCCTCTATAACCTCGATATCTAATACTAATGAATCTTTCACTTAACTGTTGGAATGAAGGCTTCTTCCCGTAACGCTTTTCATATTGAGTAATATATAATTCGTCTGAATATTGCTGTAATGAAGTCACTACGGCATCTCTTGCTTGGTTCACATTCTCTTCAATTTGTTGCTTATTGAGTTGATTCGAATTTGGACATGACATTAAAACTTTCAGGGCAGCATAACGTGCTTTCAGTGCTTGTTTCTTGTTCTCATACTGTCCAAAACGTCGGAGTTTGCCTTGGTATGGAATGATCACACTCCAAACAAATCCCTTGTTAATGATACTAGGATATGATTTGTTCGTAAAAATACATTCATCACTAGTTGGCTCAATTCTAATGAAGTAATCATTGCCACATTTGTCATTCTTCCTCTTGTGTTCGTGAGGATATTGACTACCAACTTGCTGTCTTTCTTTTGAATTGTAAATTGCCTCGTGACGTACAACACAGTTGTATAATTGTAGATTGTTTGATTTGATGTTCATTAATACTTCGCTTTCCCTCCATTGGATGTTAGGCTTCAATGTCTTCAATGTTTGCTTCACTAACTTGAGTAATTGATCCACAAGAGAGGCATGACTTGTTTCATTTGATTGGAATATACTTGGCGGTATACCACACGCCTTTAGAGCTGTTGTTATTACTTTGTTTGATGGTCGTCGTGTGTTTGTTCCGTAATTTGAAAGGTAATAAAGCTTGTATGATGCACCAGTTATTTGTTCTTGATAATCATTGATGGATGGAAGATTTGTTGGAGTGATATATACCATGGGTGGTGGACCAATACCCGATCCCTTCACCTCCCAACTATCTCTTGGTGAAACTCTTGACTCTGCAGGGAGAGGATACTTATCATTATCATAGACAGATTTGCTATACCCTCTTTCAACGATCAATTCATATGGAGCATCGGGGTAGGGTTCTTCTGTACTAACATAATCATCATCATCATAACCTTTATAAAGTTTAATATGTTTTTCTGGTACATGGACTAAAAGTTCATGAGCATAGAAAGTAACGGTGCTATTACTGTGACATTCGAGACCATGCTCCGTGTCCAGAATAGATATCTGCCAGCCACTATATGGAACAAGAAAAGTGAAAGTTAAACAACAGAAAAAAACAGCAATAATTTATACATACTCACAATTCTCGACGATAAAGTGTAAATACTACTTCTTCTCCATTGTGAATAGCAATGGTAGATTCTCCACTATAAACAGCTTGTTTGGTATACTTGTAAACACTATCATACTTCTTGTCCCGATTTTTATTGCAGTATGGGATGGCAAGTTTGCCATCTCTTTCGTAAATCCCATTTACATCAGGCATTCCACATCCTTCTACCATGGTGAGATCGGGGGAAAGAATACTACCAGTAATCCCTTTATCTGCATGTAGCTCGCAGGTATTTCCCACTCTGGCAATGTCTTTACAATTTGCATAACTACACGTCATTATTGGTATCTCCACTTTATTACCATGTGCAAAGCATACACCCGCTTCCCCTATACCTAATGCATACTCTCTCGCCCTTGCTTTTCTTATACACATTTCTTGATGACATACTTTCTCGGTAGCTTCTTGTTGTATCGGACCAATATCTGCTTCCATCAGTTATATGTAATATATTATTAGTCACTATTGGAGTTGTTGGTGCTGATGTACGTTGTTGGTGCTAACTATACCGATTGCAATGCGATTCTTGATACGACGTTGATATGCTTTATGAGTAGGATCGTTTAAATGCTTTAAACGCGATCGAATAGCACCCGGTGTTCTATTGAATGTTGATGCTAATTGAGATGGTGGTTTTGAGCGGAGTGACCAGAGTTTGTTATCATCCTGTTCCGACCAGAACTTATGTTTGCCCATGCTTATATATCATTTCTGGAGACTAATTATTGAAATATAAATAGTGTGGTGCTATCGTCATTGATAAATTATGAGCAATAGTAGTAGCATTTTATAACCTGAGGTAGTAGCTATGGCCGCCGCCGGGTGTCAAATAGTACTTTGGAGTCGATTTGACACCCCTCCATCGCTAAAAATCGCCAAAGCAGAGTAAACTTCACTTGGTGCTGGCCCTTGACAAAGGTGTCTTTTGTGGTATCTTTTGCGGTATCTTTTGCGGTATCTTTTGCGGTATCTTTTGCGGTATCTTTTGCAGCTCTTTTTTCTACGTGCAATTTCTACGTGAAACCTCGTACTTCCTCTAGCAAACTTCTTGGGAATTTACTAAAAGATACCGCATTTTGCTAACAAACCCACCTTACTTTTTTTCCAAAAGAATCATAACTCAGCTCTCACCCTACTTAGGTAGAAGTTCGTACAGAAGCCTACTAATCGCCGTAATAGATTGCAACTACCACTACATACTGCGGATATATCTAGTCTTTTTTGTCTTAAGTATACGAGAGATTGAAAAAATTGAAAATAGTTGTGTATACATAAAGCAGATCACCAACTCAACGTCATACTCTACGAATACAATATTAGATATAACAGTGGTGAGAGAGATAGGTATTGAACTTTCAATAAATAATTGATACTCTTATATTGAAAATTAAGAATACTACAGTACAATGAACACCTCACCGACAATCCGTCGGTCAGTCAATGGTCCACAAGACGAGATGAACATATCATCATCGTCGGCATCATCATCAGTGGGAGTACGTCGATCGTCTCTTGGCCGATCGAACAGTCGAACAATACAACCACCAGATAATCTACGATCAAGTTTACATCATGGATTTGGTATGTCACTCATCAACGTCAATTCTCATCCAACCAATAATCATGCAACAAAGTTTATAACACCAGATATACCAGAATCACAACGTGGACTATTCACATCGGGTATAAACTATATAGGTAATCAACAAACGAAGCAACAAAAGTTAGAAGAAGAAAAGTTTAGAGCACAAGTACGTGAATTTGCAATGAGAGTTATATTTAACTTTCCATTACTATTGGCTATTATATCCTATGTTGGTGTTACAGCGATTGTTGTACATGTTCCGGCTATACGGGATAGTGATTTTATTGAATGGTTGAAGGAATCACATTCAGGTATGGCCTTCTTCTCGGCATTTGTTGGGTTTATATTAGTCTTTCGGACACAGATTTGTTACAATAGATGGTGGGAGGGAAGGTGCTTGTGGGGTACATTGATCTTTGCAGCTATTAACCTTGCACAACAGGGACAGGGAAGTTTTACAGAGAAAGAAAACTTTCGTAGATTATGTTGTCTATGTGTGTGCTTTGCATTTGCCTGTAAGAACCAACTGTATGGCGAGAGTATAGAATCAGATGGTGATTATCTACTCAGCAGAGGATTGATCAGTACATCAGAATATCAAAATGTATTGCAACGACAAGGGTGGCAACCATACTACTTCCTAGGAGCATTACGAGAGATTATTGATATAGATTTACGAACTAGTGGACAAAGGGCTAAAACCAATACAAATGTATATTCATTCAAAGGCTCAACTACAGACGCACAACTATTAATGATGGATATGGCATTGAGTCAAATGGCTAATAACATTGGGGATTTGATAAGAGTCAAAGCAACGGGTCTGCCTTTGGGCTACGATTCAATCTTCTACTTTATATTCCTTGTCTACTTCATTGTAACAACCTTGAGCTGGGCACCACTGTTGCAATGGTATACTCCAATCCTCATGGGCTTACTACATTTGGTTGTTAGATGTATTACTGAATTGGGCACATGCTTGTAAGTATCATAAAAGAAGTGTGCATAAGATGTGTACTTTCTCTATTTCTTTGTGTCAGATTGTTTGATATCCTGTCTTATACCTCATTCTCCTTCATATCAAATATGACAGAGAGGATCCATTTGGAAATGATATCACTGATTTGCCACTCGATAATTTCTGTCAAGCCATTGAGATGCAGATTGCCGCAGTCTTTGCCGATACATTTCCCCCTCAACCTACTTATGTTGGAGCTTGGCCAACTCATAAGGTACCGGTTATTAAGAAAACTGTATCAAAAGATTATACATTGAACAAGGATTATACATTAAACTCAACAACACCAATACCGTCAGCAGCCACGCGGCACTTTAATAACTCAACAACAACTGGTATACCACAGAGAAGTGCCATGAATATTTCATCAGCAACAGAGCCAATAACTACATCGGATGATAATAGTCCAATTGAAGAATGTTTTGAGGATAATATATCACCAGGTCAATTAGCAACAATATTGTCAGGAGACTGCTTATCGGGCTCGATTAGTACTAGAGGCGAGGAGCAAGTATGAGAGGATACCCTTAGTTATATCATTTGTACAAAAGAGAAACATGTAGTAAAAACCATAATGTACAGTTAGGTTATGATTACTATTCTATCTACTTACATGCGTGTCAGATTGTGAGGTCTTCTTTGACTCCGTGCTACCTATGACACATCAATCACAAGGACATGGGTATCTTTCGGTTATCCACCCCAAAAAAACTCATTCAGTAATATTTGTACTCTTCACCCATCGCAGCAGCTTCGTCCCTCTGAGCAGTCTTAATCTCGTCAACGTATGTTTGATGTAATTGCAATGCTTTTGCATAAGTATCTTTTGTTGCTAATCTATACTTGCACATATTTTTGATGTTCTCCAGCGACTTGGAATCACCATCCTTCACTGCAATCATAAAGTGTCTCAATGCCCTGGTCAAGTTGCCTTTATGCATCTCTCCTACTGCTAGATTGTGCCTTGCTTCTGCATGCCCTTCCATAGCCGCTACTTCATAATAATGAACAGCTTTGTTATCATCAACGCCCATTCCTCCGTAACCAGTATTATAAACAATACCAATGTTATAATATGCATCAGCACTACCAAGTTCTGCCGCCCGATGCCAGAATTCTACTGCCTTGGCGCTATTTTGTGGGGTTCCCAGTCTCCCATCTCTATAAAGACATCCTAGACTATAGATCGCATCTGAATCGTTCATATCCACTCGTTTCTTAAGCATTTTTAAGCTCTCCGCGTCAGAACTATGCCATGGAGTTCTGCAAAATGAACACTTTTCAATATCAACTACATTACCTTGGTTATCATAAACTGGTGCATACATGCATCCACAGCATATCATTTTACCACAACAATTCATATATGTCCGTCCCATTGCTAGCGTTGGCAACCGTATCATGCAGATAGGACAATCTTCTTTAGGAGGGGGTTGTTTGAATAACTTTTCATCATGCCTTTCAGCAATTCGCCTCTCGCACTGTTTCTTATGCTTCGATTTGTGCTTCTTTTTACATGCGGCATTGCAATACATAACCGACTTACACTTATTGCATGTATTTGTGACATTAGTACCCTCCTTTCCACAATTAGCACACGTATTTGCTGTATATGATGTGTTCAGTATTGTATTGTACTTTGTCTTTGTATGTATTGATGTGTTATGGGTTTGGGTATCCTTTTTGACTGTTGGTTTTAATCTTTTAACATCGAAAAGTGTGCAGTTTGAAAATTAATCAATACTATACTATACTTATTAGTAGCGGCGGCCTGGACACAAAGAGTACTGCAATAAGGATATAGATAATACATTGATACGATCACTAGCAGTAGCGACCAGACGACGTTGCAACAAGTCAATTAAATAAACACATAACTTGTGTGCACCTTCATAACACAAATTTAGCCTGACTTAGAAGTATAATATAATTAGGTGGAGTTATATAAGTATAAGTATACATTGCAATAATAAAATCAACACACCAAAATGTTATCAAATCTAACCACACCAACAAAAAATAACAGAGACAATAACAGAGATACTACATCTGACTACTGTGATAATCTAGAACGCATGATAGTCGAGACTCCACCAATTCATCAATCACCATCCACTGACATATCCACAATTGGCGGTGTCGAATCGAACATGGGTGATACCCTCGAGGCAGGATATGATACCTACACAGACGATGTTGACGATGAGGAATTAGCCTACGGTAATATCGATACCACGAATGATATTTCATATACTGATATGCATTTGGATAATACATTGCCATTAGAAAATAATACACCACGTGCTACGAATGATAATAATGGTCTACTAGCCTCCGCCGCGGCTGATCCACCAGGTGAACATGGTATTGGATTAAACGGTTCCGGTATTTGGAGTCCAGGCTTACAATGGAGTCCACAACCTAAGATGTTACATCCTAATTTATCACCTAGTGGTTTGAGTCCGTTGCGTACTGCTGAGAATGATGTTGAGTTGGCTGCGGTGGCGGCACATAATCAGCAACGTAGTCGATCATCATCACCTACACATAATGGTGTTAAGGATGCTGCCTATCGTCATGACATTATGCACAACAATAATACTCAACAACAACAGTATCAGTATGCAACCATGCCAGAACATACCCTATCAGTACCAGAATCCAACGATGTCTTAAACGATACATTAAACTCTCAATCAACCTCCGGAGGTGGATTATTCAGACCACAATCAAGATTAGTTAAAGTTCTATGTATCGGTTCTATCTTTCTAGTAGTAGCCGCGTTAGGCTTGGCTGCCACAGGATTGACCATGATGTATACTGCCGATAAGAATCAAGGAGATGAGCAGGTGTATGGAAATGAGGCTGTTATTGATGGAGTAGCAGAATTACCCCGAGTTGATACCAATGGTCCATCACAAGAACAGTGGGATATATTGGATAATAGTCAATTTGATTTTAGTATTGGTGAGAATGGTTGGGATGGTGATGAAGATGATGATGTTGGGATTGACCAGGCTGAGTTTGTAATTGATGAAGAGGATGGTCCCAAGACAAAGATGACAGAGGAGCCGACTAGTCCTCCTAGTGTGGATTCAATTGTGGAGGACATTGATCTAATTGAACCACCCCAACTTGAAATTGGACAAGGATGGGCTACTGAACCTCCCGTTGAGGAGCCCGAAGATGAGCCTGATACATGGGAATGTCGTCGTAATGGACAATGTGCCGATGATGGATCAGAGTTATGTCTATTGGATACAGGAGATTGTACAGGCAAGGCTGGGAGTGGTGTATGTGTTGGATTATTCCAATATGAAGATTGTACGGATGATATTACTCCAGTTTGGTAAGTAGAATGTTGTATTGTATTTTTTTGTTTATCTATAGGCACACTTAGCTCACACCATTTCTTCATACTATAAACCGATCACAGCGGATGTGATGGTGTAGATTACTCCAACGAATGTAATGCCCATGCCGCAGGAGTATCAGTCTCACACATAGGACTTTGTTCTTCGGTCGAGAAGATTGACCCTCTGCCAACAGCTTCACCTTCATCTCCCGGCGAAAAGTGTCGTTTTGATGAACAATGTGAAGTATCTGAGTTTTGTCTATTCGAGATTGATAACTGTCTTGGTAAACGAGGATTTGGTGAATGTGTTCCCAGTGCTAACTTTGAGATGTGTAATGATTTATATGATCCAGTCTGGTAAGTAGAAGTTCAGTTGCTAGATGTTATGTTTGACTCCTCATGTGAACTAACCACACATGCACTCTCTCAACTACTGACTCACTATTCACAGTGGATGCGACGGAGAAGATTACACCAACTCATGCAAGGCCAACTCTGCTGGCGTTAGCGTTGCAAGCATGGGATCATGTTCCGCTGCTGCCGACGTTACCGAATCAAACACTACCGAGGCTTCTGAACCGAACGTTCTTGTCCCAGGCACCCTCCTCTTACATTCCCTGTCACCCATTGCTGATACGTTTCTCGAGTTTAACGAGACAGAAGTATTTGGTATGAGGGGACGTCTCAAGGTTGATGCTGATATTGAACGCATCTCACTACTCAAGTTTGACTTGTCAAGTTTGGCAAATGTTACGCGAACCTCCGAGATCGTTGGTATGTCACTTAAGCTTTTCTCCTTAACTGACAGTCCATACGGAGGCAAGATTGATTTAATCGATGACGTCTGTAATGATTGGACGGAGAATTACATCTCTTGGAATAATGCACCAGAATGTTTCTTCCAGAATTATACCGTCCCATCAGGAGAGTTTGAGAATAACATCCTCGCGTATGAATGGAATGAGGCCGTGTTGTTTCCCGATTTTGACTTTGATACAGTCTTGCCAGATTTGATCACTCTTCGTGTTACGTCAACCTATGCCAATGGAGTAACATATGCCTCGAGGGAGAATGGAACCGCTGTGCCTCAATTGGTTGTGTATTACACCTTACCTGTTCCTACGGCTTCTCCAACTTCGGCTGCTCCGACTGTATTCACAAGCAAGGCGCCAACCAAGTCCCCATCGCCAAGTATCGAGTTGCCACCTACCGAAATTCCTACTAAGATCCCGTCATGGAGCCCGACTGAGTGGCCAACGTATTATCCAACATCGACTCCGACTAGGAATGCCACGAGCCCGTCTTCAGCGCCCACAGAGACACCCAAAACTGTCATCATTCCTGCCTCTCAGGATGCCATGGTTCGAGCAGGCGAGTTCTCCGATAACAGATACGGTAAAGATCCATTCATTGCTATGCAGGGCCAAAAACGAAAGGCAGTCATTGAGTTTGATCTGAGCGGAGTAAAGCCAAGCTTTGAGTATCAGTACTACCTGCAATTCTTCGTGACGTATGTCGCCTCTAATAATGCCCGAGCTGTCACCGCAAGCTACATTACACAGCAAGATTATACTTGGGATGAAGAGACTATTAGTTGGAACAGCATGGGTGAGCCTACGGAGGAGGAGATTGGTTGGTTTAGCATCTTCAAGAATGATGAGAATAAGATGGTTGAGATCCCTATCGGTAACTTGTTTAATAGCACTGTTAGTGGTAACAGATTCATCTTAACTCTGACAAATAGTGCTATTGACACTGGTGGGGACAAGTTTGATTTCAGAAGTACCGAGTTCTCGGAGAGGTTTGATAGTCTGTCGGATTCCCCTCCAACATTAAAGGCGGTTCCTCAGTTGGAAGAAGAAGAGGTGGAGGAGGAGGAAGTCTTCACCGTTCCCCAGGTTGAAGAAGAGGAGGTTTTGTAAGAATTGGTATAAAAAGGGGATAAATGTTGTTGATTTAGGTATGTACTGTCGTCTCATCCACAGAGATTGGATCTGGCTAGTTGGAGAAGGAGGTGACATGTTTGTTTTGATGTTGTTTTTGCACTTAAAGAAGACAATTGAGATTATTTGGCACACCTACTTTTCTTTTATTTATATGACATTTCAGCTATTATACTAGCCATCCCAGAACCTCTCTCTCAAACATCTCTTTTTCTTTTCAATGTATCGACCTTTGTCTTGTCTAGTAATGGTGCAACACAGTTCTTCATCACCTCAAAAACGTTCTTCAGTGACATCGTCGCAACTTCTTTCTCTGTCGGAACTTGTGTACGCTCTTCGTATTCCCCATCTATTATGACAGGCTGTACAAAGGACAATATCTTTGGCATCAAGCTCAATGGTACTTCGTTCAAGTAATGAATATTGAGATGTCCTTTCCGCTTAGCCCCAAGTGCATATCGTAGTTTACTCTCCTTTGAAGATTCACGAGAATCTTCCCTGGTCAAACCTTGCGTCCAACCTGGGCGTGATAAAGCTCTCAGATTAGATCCAAGTGCAATATGCTGAAATGGACCTCTTTCCCAAGTCCAAGGCTGATGGAAATTCTTGCCCTGGTTCTTTATAACACAAGTATGATTTGATTCGGCAATAGAGCTTAAACTAGTATCATCATACACGGCCTTCCATAATGCATTAATACCTTCTTCCCATATACAATCCCCACCTTTTGGTATGATGAGTTGTTTCAGGTTCGTGTTAGTGGCCAAAGCCTCTGCCAAGTCTATATAAACAAGTGCCTCATTGATCTTTGATTCCCGACTTCCGTGTATCTTCACTACCCTATCTCCTATGTGCCTTTCGCGATCACTGTTGTAACTCATACGGGTACGGTCTAAGGTGATTTCCTGGAGCAATGGGTTTGTGGCTAGAATTGCCGGAAGACGATGAATTTCCTTTATTCCAACTTCACACCCATGCATGTAAGGATCTCCTTTTAGGATAACTTTCCTAATATCTTTGATGCCTTCCATAATTGTGGAGAATTGTTGAGTAGAATCTTGACCGAATATACTCCAAGTGCAATTGTCTAATGAAATTAACTCAAGACTGGGATGATTCTTCACAACATTTACAAATCTATTTGTTGGTTCTTGGTGAGATAATATTGCCCCAGTAAGCTTCAACTTTTCCAATGTTGTGTTGACTTGTAAAATATCTGTAATGGCAACTAATCCACTCAAATGAGTAACATCAATATCAAGACAGATCAAATGCTTTGTCTCAATATTGCAACTTTGAAACTTGGTTAGCACCCCTTCCTTTAATTGAAAGTTGTTCAGTTTGATTGACATGGCACGATCTCCCGGGAAATTTGTTAGTGCATTGACAAATGGTTGTAATGAGGGACAGGATAATACATCACGCCATTTCAGCTCACGGGCTGTGCCTTGTACTCTACCAAAAGATCCAACCTCAATTTGAGTATGAGCATCTTCATCTTCGTTTGGGGACATCAAAGTCGCTGTTGCTGCCTTCAATTTCTCTTGCAACGTCTCCATTCCTTCACAATAACCCCACATTTCACTATATCTGTCCCAATTTCGACAATCGCCCCACCTTGCAATATGATCTTGTGCTACCTCAGAGCCATAGTAATAAGCTCCTTTGTAGTAGTAACGGCTACTATCCGTATCATATCCGTCACTTTCCTCTTCATAAAACATATCAGTATTAATATTATCCACAGGCTTTATAATTTGATAAGCTACTTTGATTTGGAATTTGGAGGAATTTGGATTTGCAATTGAAATATTATTGGGAGTCTTTGTTAACTTAATGGGACCTTGATTGTATTGCCGCTAACATAATAATTCCTTGATTTAATATATTGGCTTTTCGGAATTGGTAGTATTTAGTATTAATGATTCAGTTTGTGGCTTTATTATTACTTTGAAAGAAGATTGGAGAGGGGGTTACGTTCGTATTCTCTGATGATACTATGATTAACAACTAATAACAAGTTCTCCATATCGATACAAAAACAACAATGAGCAATATATGTACGCGAAAGGTCAAGATTCCTTTAGTAGTTGTATTACTATTACCTATTATTATCATTCTGCAAATCATTCATCACAGTCTATGGTTGCAGAGTGGTTGTTATAACAATGAAGATGAAAGGAGTGATAGATTAGATAAGCCACACAATCAAGAGGAAACAACAAATAGAAGAGAATCATTACTGGAAGCTTGTCCGTCAGAAGTGGACACTACCCCAACAAGAGAAGGACTTGTATGTTTTGCAAAGTGCACTATGCAGACTGCAAACAAACTGAATCTGCTGGAAAAGATTAACATTAAAATGCCGGTCATACCGTCCTTTGGGACAGGGGAGTTTTTTAAGTATAAAGTATATTTCCCCGAAGAGGATGTATGGCTTAATCTCACAACCAAATTATCAAATGATATTGATATTGCAGGAGATAAGGCAAGGAATGATAATCAATCTGTTATTAATGATGAAGGATATCTTCAACCGCGGCCAATTACAGAAAGGTTGATGAGACGAATAGTTGCCAAGCTGTTAAAGGCAGGTGTATTGGATCCAACTAGAAGCATTATTAATACGGGCTCTTGGATAGGAGACAACGCTTTAGCCTGGGCAACAATGTTGGCCCGGCTATCACCCGATAATCATGGTCAAGTAATTGCCATTGATCCTTCCGAAAGCTTCGTGAAAGATATGATCGAGTTGGCTAACTACAATAGAATAGGCAACCTTTGTGTGCAAACGAGTGTACTAAGTTCCAAAGCATCACGAGTGATGGCAAGGGGCAAATCTACAGATCATGTGGGTGTATTGTCTGAACAGCAGTTTGATAATCTCAAGACGATGAGGAAGAATAGATTGATGCACCTTGGGAGTTGGTTGAATGCTATACCACTCGACTCGATAAGTAATCTTCCCAATATATCCCTTATTCATCTTGACGTTGAGGGACATGAAGGCGAGGTTCTAGATGGAGCAAGGACAACCATCAATAACAATAGACCAATAATCATCACAGAAGGGTATGATGAATGGCCAAATCCAATAGATGATAATGATAAGAAAGTGTATGACAACCTCACTACTGAACTTGGTTATAAACACGCTATTACAATTAATGAGCTTTGTGGGTTAAAGTCAAACGCTCGGAATCGTATTTGGTTTCCAGATGATGAAACATACGAAAGAGCAATGTCGGTAGTTGGAAAGGATCTTGGTCGTACTCAGATTGTTCCTTGGATGGCTAGAGACTTACCAGAAGTGTAATATATGTTTTGCTTTTTATGATTTTCAATCTCTACATCATAAACTAATATTTATCATTTGAATTGAAGAATGTATAAGTAACATTTGGTATGCCGTGCATGATATCTTGCTCCCTATACTAAAAACAGGTACCAATAATGTACCACGGAGAAAAATTCGAGGCATGTGACACATCTTGTGCGCTCACTTTGGTTCTTTGCCCAATCAATTATACCAGTACTAGGACTCATTCGTCATCCGATCCTTCTTCCTCATCACTACTACTACCACTTGATGATGATGACGAATCGCTTAAATTCATATTAGCAGCCTCCTTCTTCTTTTGATATTCCTCTTCAGTTTGTCTTGTACTACGTCCACTGGTTTGTTGTTGTTTATTCTTTGCAGCAGCTGTATCTTTCTTCTTTTGACGTTCCATCATTTCCTGTTTGGCACTAACTGCCTTTGTTTCTTCTTCTCGTTTACGTTTACCAACTTTTGGTGTATCATTATCATTATCAACATCCATATTATCATCATCTTGTTTCTTCTCTTTATTATCCTCTTCTTCTTTAAACTGTATCCTACTCTGTTCCTTCTCCTCTATCTCTCTTCTTCTACGATTTAACAATTCTTGTTTACTCTTCAATTCCTCTCTAGCCAACTTTAATTGCAACGCACCCAATGCCCCACCACGCAATTGATGCGGCAGTGGATTAGGCGTTGCAAATCCAACAACAGGTAAATTCGGATTCCACATTGGTGGTGCTGATGTACGTAATGAATAGGCACGTGCTACTGATAATATTGTTGATACTTCGTCAGAATTACGTGGTGTTGGATATAGTTGTGCTTGGTTAATTTGTTGTGTTGATGATAGTATAACAGATGAACATGATTGATGGGTATTATTGGAGAGGAGTGGTAATGACTTTTCAATTGCTTCTGTTAGGCCTTGTTCGGCTTCTACTAAAGTACGGATATGATCTAATAGTGATGACATGATATTGGAGGGGTTGTTTAGCAGCTATCAATAATGGGTATTGCAATGATAGGTTTGATGTAGTGCGGAGATTATAGTAGTAGAATAGGAAATAAAGTACCTTCAACAAGTTAATACTTCTTTTCTCGTAAGGATACCAGTGAATAATATCCTCTATTTCTCTTCCCCTATCAACGCTAGCGCTGCCGGAATACTACTATTCGAAAGAGCATTAAAAACTGAGGTATAAGGTGATATGATGTGGTAGTGCAGAGAATACTAATAGAGCTCTAAGTACATCAATCGTCTTATCTCATTACCTCAAACTTTAAAATTCTGGCTGCCGTCATCTGTAACCACCATTTGAAATAATCTTCTAGTATTGATACTCTTATGGAATCAGCATACGGGTATACCAATTGTACCCCTGTCTTTATTACCCTCGTATCGCGGTGACGTCTCATAATAAGCTACTCTATGAATTGTATACTACTCTCAATCATCAATCATCAACTCTCATAAAATTTACAAATTCATGGCCATACTACATATTATGTTGGTACTGGCTCTCTTCTGACCTCCACTACTCCTCTGCATAATCCACCACAAATATTAGCTGCTATCTCTGTCTGAAAATAAACCACATCATCTAGTGCATACGATACTAGCTGTCTCACATAAAGATATAATTAAAAGATGAGTACATTTGATAGTTGTGAAGTATTATGATGGTGTATGTGAGGCTAACATGAGCACGGCTGATAAATGTGACGTATCAGTATGCGCCAATTGCGGGAAGGAGGGTTGTAATCTCAAATCATGTATGGCATGTAAATTGGTTAAATATTGCAGTAGAGAATGTCAAATTGCTCACCGATCACAACATAAAAAAGAATGTAGAAGACGAGCCGCCGAATTACACGATGAAGAACTATTCAAACAACCGCCACCCCTATATGAAGATTGTCCAATTTGCTTTCTAAAGATGCCTGCAGATCACTCAGGTAGACAATACTTTTTATGTTGTGGAAAATTCATTTGTAGTGGATGTACTTATGCACCTGTGTATGATAACCAAGGCAATAAAGTTGACAGTCAAAAGTGTCCATTTTGTAGAACTGCATTTCCTAAAACAACTGAGGAGATTGTTAAAAGGACTATGAAAAGAGTAGAGGGTGGTGATGTAAGAGCAATGTACAATCAAGGAAATTATTACAAAGATGGGATAATGGGGTTTCCACAAGATTATGCCAAGGCATTAGAACTATTCCATCGTGCAGCAGAGCTTGGTTGTGCTGAAGCATATAACAGTATTGGTTACGCATACTCTAACGGTCAAGGAGTAGAACAGGATACGAAGAAGGCTGAACATTACTATGAGCTAGCCGCCATAAGAGGGGATATATCAGCAAGGCACACTCTTGGCCATATTGAAGGGAATGCAGGTAATCTGAAGAGAGCATTGAAGCATTTCAGGATTGCAGTGCAGAGTGGAGAGAATGAGTCTTTGGAGAGGATCAAATGGTTACCTATACACAAATGGGCATGCAACAAAAGAAGAGTACACAAAAGCATTACGTACATATCAAGCATATTTGAGCGATATTAAGAGCGATCAGAGGGAAGCAGCTGCTGCCTACATGGATCGGAATAGAATGTTTGGCATCTAAAATTGATATTAATAGTCCCAACAAATTCAGGCAACTAGATAGTGCTGTGGAAGCTTGATCTCAGCCGTTTTCTTGTAAGGATACCAGTGAATAATATCCTCTATTTCTCTTCCCCTATCAATATTAGCGCTAATTGAATACTACCATTCGAAAGAGCATTAGAAACTGAGTATAAGGTGATATGTGGTAGTGCGGAGAATACTAATAGAGCCCTACACCAATCGTCTAATCTCTCTCTCTCTCTCTCTCTCCCTATCTGCCGTTGTCTGTACTACCACCAATTGAACTAATCTTCTAGCATTGATACCCTTATGGAAGCATACAATATGCTGTACAACTCTCATACCAATTGTACCCCCTCATATCACAGCGTAGGTGGATGTCTTCACAACAAGGAGTAACAAACAAGCTCGCACTATCAACTCTCAATTCTCACAAACTCTCATAAAAATTTGATATGACACACAATAGACAATAATAAGGGCCGCCCATCATGACAATACGGCTCTCCACTAATCCTCCTTTGCAATAATTCGCCACACATCTAGGGCATACATTTCTAGCTATCTCTGTTTGCAAATAAACTAGGTTGGTAATTCAAAAATAGATCAATACCAGAGCAACATATCACAAATAATACAAAACAATTATGTGGATAAGGATCGTACTCTCAATAGTTTCAACCATCGTGCTATGTTTAATGGTATACATCAATATACATGCATGGAATCATAATGTTGCCGATGATATAAGCCATGGTGGTAGTGGTCTATTACAAATGTTAGAACAGTCTGTTTCTGGTAGTGGGCCGCCCATTGCAACAAATACCAAACTTGACAAGAACGATGATATCAATTCAGACGATATAGCAAAGAGTGCAGCTAGAGTTACAATGTTAGAAAAGAATGTAGAGGATATGTTACAACAGATTGAGAATGAGCAGCATTTGTTGGGTGATTTATTGTCAAAGAAGAAGAAACAGAAGAATGGCAAGCTGAAAGATAAAGCAAGTGCTCAAAAGAAGAAGAAGATTGAGCCGGTTATACCAATTATAAAGGAAGAGAGTAAACCAATACCAAAAGAGAATAAACAATCAACATCACAGCAACAAGAACAACAGTCAGATAAGAAAAAGACTGGTATGAACATACTACTCCTCTACGCAGATGATTGGACACATTCAACACTCTCTTCTTATCATAAAACACAACCATTAAATACAATACTCAAAACACCAATATTAGATGCATTAGCTGCAGATGGGGTACGATTTACACATAATTGTGTTACAACATCCGTATGTTGGATATCACGCGCAACACTTTATACAGGACAGTACATGTCACGACACAATACAAAGGAACCATGCTGTTGGGCTGGTATGAAAAAGCCAAAGCAGAAACTGAACTACACACCCGCTGATTGGACAGAGCTAAGTTTTTATGAAATATTGGCTCGAAATGGTTATCATGTTGGACATGCTGGTAAATGGGGTGTCTATTTACCATTTGATAAGAATGTACACTTTAATGTCGAAGAGGATGGGTGGCATTATAGAAAGTTGGGCAAAAAGATGTGGCATATAACTGAAAAGAATGAGGCAGATGCATTACGATTTCTAGTCACACGTCCAAAGGACAAGCCATTCTTTTTAAATGTAGCATTCTATGCCACACATGCTAAAGATGGTGATGTACGACAATACATGCCACAGAATTCAAGCATGAGTATGTATGTTGATGATGAGATACCTCTGCCTGCAACGGCAACACAGGAAGCTTGGGAGAAGATGCCACCCTTCTTTAATGAACGGAATGAAGGTAGGACAAGATGGCATTGGAGATATGAGAATCATACTTTGCATCAAACTATGATGAAGAATTATTATCGTATGGGTAAGTGTGTCACATGCAAGAAATTTGACTACTACTGCTACCATTTCTGTTGATCATGTTGTTTGCTTCTCTCATGCCTTTCAGCAACGGAAGTGGATACTGCATGTGGAGCGATATTAGAAGAGCTAAGGCGGCAGGGTGAACTAGATAACACAATGATAATCTTCACTACTGATAATGGCAACTTTCATGCAGAGCATGGGCTAGCTGATAAATGGTAAGTCTGAGATGATACCATTGTGTTTAGGTCATGGTACTCACACTCTCACGCTTTACTACTTCACAATTTTAGGTATCCACATCAAGAGTCGATAAGAGTACCACTCATAATACGAGATCCAAGGATGAAGGACGAGAAGAAGGGAACTACAAATGATGACTTCACCCTCAATATAGATTTAGCTCCAACGATACTGGCTGCAGCTGGGATACAAGCACCGGAAAAGTTTATGGGAAGAGACATGTCAACACTATATCTTAATCCTGATACATCATCTAAATGGAGAGACGAGTTTTTCTACGAACATCCCATAATATCCCGAAAGGATTATATACCCTCGTCGGAGGCTCTTGTGCGGAAAGACTATAAATATATGTACTGGCCAGATTATAAATATGAGCAACTGTTTGATTTAGTCAACGATCCTGGAGAGTTGGACGACATATTCAATCAGAATGATACAAAGACAATGAGTATAAAAGAGGATATGAAACGACGATTTCAAGAGTTGAAGAATATTGTGAAAAGCGGGGAAGTAGTCACACTCTAGTTCTAGTTGATATAAACATACATAACTTTAGCTTAACCTGTCTTCTTGAAACCGCTAAAACATTATCTAATATACACTTCTATATTCTCACAGTACAAACATATAACTTCACAAGACCCTACCGACAACTATCAAACAACTGCCTGATCCTCATCAACATACTCAAAGTCGGAGTCACTTCCCTTCTCCTCCTCCATGAGCTTGAAGTCGCCCGGAGCATTCTCGTTCCTTGTCGTTGCCATTTCATACTCATCGTCGTCCTTCATACGCCTAAACTCTCCAACCTCATCTTGAGAGTGACTTTCCACTGAATCACTTACTCCAACTTGATCGTCGCCGTCATAAAAGATTGCGATCATAATTGAAGACTGATATTTGTATGTCATCAAGCTAAAGGCAAGGTACACTAAAGCTAGGCCCAATGAACTGAAACTGGTTGCCTGAGCAGGACCCATGCCTTCATCTTTGCGGTCATCTCTAAAAGCAGCATTGGCATAGAGAATAAACACCATGAATAGCATCAAGGCATAGTACATGCTTCCTCCTGAGAGCATACCAACACCAAGAACACCATCAAGTTTTTGTTTTAATATCTTCTTTCCCATGAACATGATTCCAACAGTCAAACATAACATCCACATTAGCACCGAGACAAGATTGAACACTTCTCCTTCCTCACGAATCCTCTCCGCCTCGCCTCCAACAGATACTACCCAAGCAATAACGCATAGAGCACTAAAGATAGTGAGTGTACTGATGGAGAGTAGTTTCCATAGATCCAGGATGAGTTCCATCCGAGCAACACTCTTAATCTGTGCTTCTTTATCAGTGTCAGTGCATCGCGTATCCGGCAGCTTCTTCCCCTCTGCATAGATTAGGACCGAAAGCAATGAGAGAACCAAACCGAGGAAGAAGCTCGTCGTGCATACCACCTTTTGATGATAAATCAAAAGCTCTTCATCATTCATTTGTTGATTCTGTTGCTGTTGCTGTTGTTGATTGTAATAGTACTGGTCATCATAATCATTCTTATCATCATTCTTCAACCACCTCCTATTCCCATCATCTTTATCTTGTCGATAATTGATTGTATACCAAAAGCTAATGAAACACATATTTGCAAACATGAATAAGCTTGCTGCCAATACGCCTAATTCAAATCTGCCAAACGAACCCTTACTTGGATGCCAAATTTTGAGCAATGGTTTTGCTAATGTACCGCAAGAAATGACTAATACCAAGAGACATAGTACAATCTTAAGTGCTGCCTCTTCTTCTTTTGTTAGATCGATGTCCCACCATCGATTATCTCCATCATCGACAGCTTCTGTTGCAAATACACTGGATGCAGCTACCCAGAAGAAACTAAAGATATATTAGAGCATATGATGTGAGCAATGGATATTTTTGAGCATTGATATGAGTGATATGTGCATATGATATGAGCATATGATATGCATGTGATATAAAAAATCTTATAAAGAGATATACTCACAGAATAATCAATGCAATAAAGGAAACAACAACAGTACCAATCGTCCCAAGCTTAAATGCCACAGAATCTCCCCCATTGAATTGAGAATGCTTTTGTTTTGCAGCAACAACTCCTTGTGAGAGCTTGGCTTTTACCGCCACTTTATCCACCATGTTTCTTTAGTAAGATAGTATGAAGTTAACAAACAATACCAGGATGAGAGCTTGAGAGCGTTGGATTCAGGGGGAAGTTGGAATTGAGCAAGAAAAGATACCATAAACTGCCAATCTCATTCTGATCACTTTTATGATTTATGAGCTCGCGCATCGCACATACAGCGGGTGGCAATCGGCAAGGTCACCGGCAGTTTTCAACGCGGTGATTTGAAGCAGCATTAAGTGGCGACACAATGACAATACAACTACGACATCCTCCAATCGACACAATGGTATTGATATAATAATGTTGGAATAAGTAGTTAGTATGTAGCAATCATATGAGGACACAATGTTTGCTGTAGGTGAGTTTTTTTTTTCTTGGAAAATTGAAGTGCGAGTCAACACAATCACTAAATAACACTTCACAACTTTTAGTGAGCTCTTATTATTAAGTGGCAACACAAACCCTCTGTATGTACACAAATACCCTTTGTGATCTCTTCATACAATCTTATTTATTAAACGCTGACCATACAATCTAATTTTTACATATCAACAATGAGTTGGGATCAGAGTTTGTTAGATATCAATAACGATACTATTACAACGACCTGAAGTTACAACTCTATTGATTGGTCAACCTGATGATTCCGATTTTGGATATCGATATACATATTTTGTTGACCATAATATCTATGGGGATGAGTTAGAATTAATGGGACGATTGGTCGGTGAGAATACTCACTTACAGGAGTTGTGTATGTCTTATTATAATGGAGACTTGGGTATAAATCCATTTTATGTTGGTCTATCTAATAATAAATCAATATCTCGACTCACATTATATTGGTGTGAGGGCAGTCATGCGATAGGATTGCTACTCCCCTTCTTCAAGGGTAATCATAATCTTACTGAATTAAACATTCAATGGAGTATTTTGGGAACCGAAGAGTGCGTGTTACTCGCATCGGCCATTGAAGAATGTATTGGATCGTTATCTTCCTTTAAAATTGATAATGTTATTGATGAAACCTTCATCAGTGATGAGAACCTGGCCCGCATCATTCAAGCATTATCATCTCATCTTCATCTTCGACAACTTAGTATCCATGGACAGAATATCGGTACGACGACACTTGTAGTATTGGAAAGTCTCCTACGTACTACTAAACTTCACACCCTTGATCTCCACAGAAATGTTGTAAGCGAGTTAGTCACTAGTCCGATGCAAGCTGAGTTGGCGGATGCTATGATAAATCACTTGAATGGTAATTTAATGCATCTAGATGTAGGCGGCACTATTAATGGAGGTAGTGTGCCGGTCTTGATGCGTTGGCTTCCTTATAGCAAATTGGTGTCTCTTAATTTGAGCGGGATTGATTTAGGTGAAACTGGGGTAGAAGCATTAGCTTTTGCATTAAAAGCAGATCCATTGGAGGATCTTGGACTTTCTTTTTGTGGTTTACGTAATGTCGATATGGTAGCTATTGCTGAGGCATTGACAGAAAACGCTAACCTCAAGGAGGTGAATCTTTCAGGTAACGATGCCATAACACCTGGAAGTTGGATGGCATTTTCACGTATCCTATGTGATACATCCACCGTGAACAAGACCCATTTGTCTAATCATACGCTTGGTATTATCAGTCATCAAGTGGCAGCTCTCCCACCAGATGTTGTGCAGTCTGATCTTGAGTTGAATCGATGTGTTGATAAGAGTCTTGTTTCTAAGAAGAAGATCCTCAAGTACCACCGCCACTTTGATATCCAGCCCTTTGTTCAATGGGAGTTCAAGGTCCTTCCTCTGTTGATCCATTGGCTAGATAAAGCGGCTCCCTTCTCCGCCGAGTTTGAGATGAATGGGACTGTCGAAATGAGAAAGCTAACTGTCGTATACGAGTTCATTCAAGCTTTGCCAAAACTGTTTGTCTTATCGTACACCCTTCAAGAGCTTGTTTCCTTAAGACAGAAAATTGCTGAAGCAGAGCAGCGTCTGGCAAGGCTTCAGAACTGAGGGGATGAGCACAAGATGTGGTCAAGTAAAGGATGAGATCTTGAGGGATCACTTAGACAACATCATAGAGAACGGGTATCGTAGTCAATATATGTATAAAAGTAGATAGATTGGAACTGTAGACATAAAGAGGTTAATTAATAAATTAGACACTCTAGTGAGAAAGAGAAGATGTTGCCTCGGTTGTCTTGTGGTATCTCTCTCTCTCTATCTGAATCTACCTCGTCTTTCGCTACATGATATACAACAAACAACACCACACGATGAATGTCCTAAACAATACACAAACACTACTACCATTAACTATTGTGTCCAACGACCAATACACTAAGCCTAAGTCTATCGAGAGATATTTGATTCGTTTTCATGATAGGTAAAAGTCCTTTTGAGAATAACTCTCGAGTGAGAAGTTGCACAATGCATGCATTCGTACAACACCTCAACTCAAAATGAGATCATGGTATAGTAGTATAAGCACACCATACACTAGGAGGGTAGGGGATGAGATAATAATCTTATATGAATAGGTGGATAAATTGGTACAGATGGCGTGTATAACAAGATGTGTGTATAGCAAGATGATATATTGCAATGCTAAAGCTCCCCATCGAATCCCCCACCACAATCCAAGGCCTAAGAAACAAGATGAGATGTGGTGATAGAGAGATTCAGTATTATATAAATGATTCAGCATACATGTTGATCTTTCAGAATCCTTTTATGTGAACGGCACGAGCTACAATAATATAACTAAACAAACACGATATTTATGAATAATGAAGGGAATTAACTATTGAGAGATGATATATCGGCAGTGGCCATTGGCCAGGTGATTTGTTTGGTGGTTAACAGTAGTTGAAATGGTGAGTGGATTAGCGTGGAAAAAGTGAACTGATCTTCATAGAATCAATCCCGTCTACAAACTACACTACAAGCTACACGCTACACGCTACAGACTACACTACACATTATATAAACTACACTACACGCTACAAACAACACTACACATTACATGCTACAAACTACACTACAGACTGAATTATACTATAAACTACACTACAAACTACACTATAAACTACACTACAAACTGCGCGCTACAAACTACACGATACAGACTACACGCTAACAAACTACACTACGCTACAAACTATAGGTACGCTACAGACTACACGCTATAAATCTACACACTATTAATTACACTACACGCTACAGACTACACTACTCTACAAACTACACTACACACTATAAACTACACTACACCACAGACTACGATACACGCTACAGACTACACGCTACAGACTACGATACACGCTACAGACTACACGCTACAAGCTAATCTACACACTATAAACTACACTACACGCTACAAACTACACTACTCTACAAACTACACTACGCTATAAACTGCATACTACAAGCTACAAACTACACTCTTTAGAAAAGTTTTGTGAATTGTTTTAGTTTTAAAATGTTTTTGTTAGTCGCTAGCGGAAATCAATGGTATCCTCTTAGAGGGATGTTCATACATGGGCAAGTTCATAGCGCAGACACAGATACAACTCAACATACACCATGAGTGATTACAATGGTGATAATTATAGTACGAATATGGAGGAGTCTTTTTATTACGGCAGTGATAATATGGAGGAGGAGGTTTCTATGAATCAATACGATGACGATTTTAGTATGGAGGGGGCGGAGACAAACCAACCTGAGAAGGACTCTTTGGAGACTATTAGGAACACAACCGTCGGGTTAATAGCTGGTACCGGTTACAGTTATGAGGAAATCAAGTATAATGAAGCCATTCAACGATCTATAAGGCCTGGTCAGAAGCCAAAGAATTTGAGTCTTTTTCAGTTCCTGTTTCCAGGAGAAGGAGGTGAACCAGGACCCTTAGACAAATATTGTCCAAAAGATATTGCTAATTCCCTTTTACCGTTGGAGAGGAAAGTGAAGAAGGAGAAGAAGGAGAGAGAACAAGCAAAGGCAGCTGGAGGCATGAACAATCAAGCACCAACTCCACGTCGTAAAAATCCATCATCGTATCTGAAAAGAAATCCACGTGTCTCACCCAAGCGTCCCGACTTTGGTTCTGACAGTAAGAAACGCCGTGAGTTTACCTCCACTAATAGTGGAATAGCCCGTGGAAGCAAGCACATTGCAAATCGCCGGGCGTACAGCAAGTCACCGCTACCTCAAGACCCGCAGCAGAATCAGCTGTCCACAAACGATGACTCACTGCCGCCACCTATGAATCTCTTCAATACAAAGAGTGATAATCAGCTTGATGCTTCTCAGACTGCCGTTCAAAGAACTGCATCTGCTACTAATAAGTACGAAGGCCCTGCCTACAGAGTCCTCCGTGACCCCTCCGATCAGCCGAGCTCCTCCAAGGATACTCCTCCGTGTATTTTGAACCGTCTATTGTTGGCTGGAGCACAGTCGCTACTGTTGGATGCTGATGCTGTTGAAAAGATTAGCAACGATTTCAAAGATGTTGACATTACGGATGCGGTGCTGTCGATGGACATCTTGAGTTCAGATTACTTAATCTCCAAGTTGAGGGAGAATTCCAACACGCCCGAAGTTTGGGAAAGTTTAAATCCACAAGTCGTGGCTTCGTACTTCTCTCTCTCAGGTGCTCAGGTAAGTCCAAATCACCCCCTTCCTTTGGCTTGCATGAATCTATATCTATCTAAACAATATGCTTTATAATTCTCCACACAGTGGATCTAATGACATACACGATCTTAAGAAGGTAAAAGAGAGGGTCGAAAAGTCTCTCGTGGATTCGGATGCAGAATCCAAGCTTTTCATGTTCTACAACTTTCATACTGTGCTTGCTGCGATTATGAAGAAGAGAACTAACGCTCAAAAGAAGATTAAAAACAAGGCAGCGAAGCGGTTAGACGACGGAAAGATGGAGTTATATAAGCTTCAAATGTTAGTAAAACAGCAGCAGAGGCTGGTCGATCAGCAGCAGGAGGAGTTCAATGAAGAAGAGGCGGCAACAAAGCGTCTTGAGGCAGCAAGACTAAAGTCAGTGCGTCATGTTAACGAGGAAATTCTTCCATTGAGAAACCGGGTTGCTGGTGTCAAGTCTCAGAACAGAATCATCGCCAAGCTACGTGATTATGTGGAGACGGACACATTACCACCTGCATCATTGATTCAATCCGTAATTGATTTCAACCTCCCGTTTGATCCGCAATTTGAAAGAATGCTCCATAGAATCCTCACTGAGTGTCAAGCAGATGGCCAGTCTATCCGTACTGGTACTAGTCAAACGACTACCCATTCAATCCGAGAATTGCTTAATCTATTCAATGTATCCGATACTATGACGGGGGATGTGTCTATGCCGGTTCCAACACACTTAGAAGTTCTTGATGAAGTTATGGAAGATATGTCGGTGCTTGCGTTGACTGTTGCTACCAGCGAATTAATTCCCGAGCATGAGCCACAAGCTGTTGATAATTACAATGCGTCTACTACTGGTACGGAACCCAGCACTGACATGTCAATGGGATTACCGGCGGCAGCGGCGTCTGACGACGTCCGTAAGCCAAGTACTGATGGTGATTCATCTGTAACGTCGGACGCTATGACTCTTAAAACAATCGACAGCATCACTGGTGCATCTTCCGTGAAGGCTCCTGGAGCCTCCGGTCCGGTGAGAGCACCTAGCCTACCTGAAGTAGAAGATGGTAAGTTGTGAATTGGATTAGTCTTCTTCCTGGTACTTTGTGCCGACTCTCACGCTTCTTCTTTTCAGTTTCCGTCGATGGCAGCGAATCTAGTAAGTTGGGGTTGAAGCATACAAATCTCCAACCAAATAAGGCAGCTGGTGATTCATGGATGACCCCTTTGAAGGAAAGGGATGGATGCGATTAATGTTGATATGCTGTAGTTTCGTGGTGGTGGTATTATATGTTTGTATTGTGGAAAGTGAAATGGGATCTCTATTGATCAGAAGGGTGAGTGCAAACTGATCAATCTTCATTGTGCTTATCTTTGTTCGTCTTATTTCTTTGGTATTTCTTTGTACTTGGATTAAGTATCGTATTTATATTAAACAGGGGGGAAGAACTTAACACCTCTTAAGAGATTATATTACCTATTAGTTGAATTTGGGTTTCCCTCAAGAAAGTTTGTTTGGAGAGTTATTTTAACAGTTATGTACTATGCAGTGATATGAGTTGTTGTTTTTGGCCTTGGCAGAGGATTATGAAAAAGAATAGATGTTTAAAAGATTGATGGACGATGTTTATAGATCTAGTGTAACATATATAAGTTCCACACATCATCATCAGCACACTCATTCCTAAACTTTTATGACTACACTAGAGATATCATTAGTTATCTGCACGTCAATCTCCGCTTCTGATAAACAGTACAATTATAACATCGAATATACACATATCCATATCCTCCTGTCTACTTCCATCTTAAGTCAATTGAACTGCATTGTGATTCCCAAGATCTCTTGTATATTCATCATTAATCTTACTACCAGAGTTTGTTGTATCGATGAAAGATACCTGGTACTCCCTTGCTCTAGCCGAGAACATAAAGTGAATCACTGTTAGGAACAAACAAGCATATGTAGTTGCAGCTGCAAGGAAAAGGAGATCGGGTTAGCAGAGGATCATAATTCCCGGGTGTAGAATCTAAACAAACAAAAGATACACTTACATCCTACCCAAGTTGATTCCTCTCTTTCACGTTGATCAAATGAAAATGATGCAAATAGGAAACAGACTAACAATAACAGAGATGAGAAGTATTTGCACCCTCCATACAGCATTCCCATTCCAAGATTACCGCGTCTTTTTACAGAGAAAACCTCATTACCCCAAAACATCATGAATAGTGAAACAACTACCATCCAAACATTGATAATGATCATATTGATTAACCGAGCCTTTTCTCTCATCCTATCGGCATCTTCCGATCCTAATAGTAAAAGGGAAGCTACCGATAGGGCGATAAAGATAACCAAAGTTACTAATGAAATGAAGGTCCAAATCTCACTCAGCATTTCAAACTGTGCAGAAAGGTGTGCTCTATTCCTCTGTTCATATGGACCGTTACCCGTTGATCGAACGATAGAACCTGGCTGTGCCCTTGCCCAACTGTAGGTACATGTCGAGATTGCATATAACGCTATTGCAAAGGCCAAACAGACATATGATACCACCTTCTGATGATACTCTAACAGTTCACGCTCATCCATTTGCTTATACCACCATGGATTATAATTGCCATTGTACTGATTATTCTCTTGCATTTCATCCTCTCCGATACCGTCCAAGTCTATTTGATACCAGAAGCTTACAAATAGCATGTTTCCAAACATGAAGAGACTCGCGGCTAATACTCCCACATTGAACTTTTCTTGAACCCCCGATCTGGCCATACTAATAGGTACCATCAATGTACCACATGCTATACAAAGTCCCAATAGATTGATAATCAATTTCAACCCATTCCTCTTTTCTTCTCGATTCATATCCTCCCACCAACCACGTTGTTGTTCATCATTGTTGTTATCATCATTACCAAATATATTAGATGTGACTGTCCAGAAGAATAGAGTAAGTAGTGCTATAAATGCTGGGAGAGTTACTACACATGCTAAACTTCCTAAACTACCGCTCATGATAATGCAAGATACCCGAAAATATTATTATCAAAGATACTTTTATATTGCTTGATCGATCAATCGATAGTAGAGCAATCCAACTCGATGTATTGCAATTATATAGTTGAGTAGAGTTCTTCTTTGATGGTTAGGTTGTATTGTTGTTGCTATGGTTGTTTCCTCTAGCGATTGATTTCGTGAGCAAATGATACTTTGAGCAATTTTTCTATAAGGATACCTTACTCACGAAAAAGTTGTTCTACTCAAGATTAAACAAGCTAGCACGGTTGACACCTTCAAAGAATTAAGCTTACATTGATCTATCCAACCATGGGAGGAGACGACGCTATTCGAGAAGAGGATTTGATCCTATGTTGTGGTTTGTGTTGTGCAAACTTGAGCTATTTGCCTACCGCCGATTGCTGTGGTTGTTCCGGCAAGGTCGGACTTTGTTGGTAAGAATTATCATATCTTAAACTTCCATACGATGATGCTGTCTTATTCAACGCTTTATTCCTCTTGTGTAAACAATATAGCCTTAACCTCGAGGTATGCTGCAAGCCGGGAGCTCCTTGTTTACCTTGCTGTTGTCTTGGTCCTGCAATCGAGTGTGATGGATGTTCAGTATGTAATGCACAGGCACATTTGTGCTGCTGTGTTGCATCAGCAGCACTCCCCTGTAATGATGAAGTACCAGTCACACTAGCAGTTGCCGGTCTTAGTCTCTTCCCTAAATGTGGATGCTGTGTTCCTATGCGTGAAGTAATGAACCGTTAAATGGGTATTTGGGGAGTGTTAGCAGAAGGGAGAGAATTAAAAAAGAAGATATTAACTGTTTGATAATGTTTGCAATTGTTAAAAGAGAGGTATGAAAGTAGTATTGAATGGTGATAGAGGAGATGTGGATTTGATATGTTAGGTTGAATGCAGGAGAGTTTCAAAATAGAAAATGCCGAACTGCCTACAAATTGATGCATATGGTGGTAAAGAAGGACTGAGAAACTTGATGAATATGTCAATAAGATAATAATGTTTTAAGATCTAATATCTATATTGACCTTCATAGCTCATCATGTGAATCATCCTCTTCTTCTACAGCGGTTATTGCCGCACTGATTGCACCAAATAAGGCATCATGATAATTCCAAGACGATTCCCATTCCCAGCTAGTCATTTCGCCCTCTTTTACTAACTTTTTCTCCAACTCATCCTTTTCATTGTGTAGCTTTTGCAATCTCTTTAATTGTTTCTCTAACCATTGACCATCTTCTTCACTTGGCATTTCATCTTCACCATCTTCCCAGGTTGTATCCCATTCTCCCGTTTCTACATCTCTATCCAAACAAAATTGTAACTCTGTTTCATCATCAGAACTATCTTCACTGTCTAATTCGGCAGGATCAAGTGCCCAACTTTGAGGATATTCTTCTACAAATCCAAAACTAACAAATAAATCAGGAGTACGGGAAAAACTATACGTGTCACAATCCTTCTCTGGTACATCGCTACATGCATTACATCTGTTGTAGGAATTATATATCTGCTCGCCTGGCATGATTTTCCGATTTGCAACTAGTCGGAATGTTTCCCCTGCTTTGGATGGTTTGTATGATAGTGTATTGAGCTTGTCGGGGTCATTAGAGTGATTGGCCATATCATAAATCGGAACCATTAATGTATCCTCATCTCGTGATGCTGCTAACCAATACGCTGCCTTTTCTAACTCATCATCATCGGTACCTGCACATTCATCTAACCATTGTGCCTCGAACTTATTACGCCACTTCTCTTCATATGGAGGCAATTCTCCATTTCCCAACATATCAGCCAAGAATTGTTTACCAGTATCACTCCATTCTCCTGGCATTGTACCACGAGGCATGGAGAGTAAATATCTAACATATGGTGCACGTGAACTATCTTCACCTTTCTTGAGTTCCTTGGCTAGGTAGTAAATAGCACGGCAACTAAAGTATTTATGTTTGCTGTACTTTCCTTCAGGATGGATCATACTTTTTTGTTGTTAATTGAAGGAAATGTATAAGTAAAACAAACTCTGCTGCAATAAACAAACTGAACTAATACTAAACTTACTAATCCCATGGAATTTGTGCAATAATATCTCCCTTTTCAATAGCAAACGGTTCTTTAACGAATAAACCATTAATAGATGTTGCATCTCCTGGACGTTCACGGCCAATACGAACAGATGTATGTATATCACCATCTGGATGTGCGTTTATCCACTGAGAAGATGTAAATAAAATGTTCAAAGTTTTGCAAGAAGGTTAGAAATAGTTTGCATATCAGTGTTGCAATTGGTAGAGAAAGAAGTAAAATGATGTTAGAAGGTTTGCAAAGGAAGAAGGCCAGATACATATTCCAATAGCAAAACATTCATATACCAATTCCAAAATAGCATAACAATAGTAAAGCTTACGTACCTCTATCAAATCTAAACCATTATAATCACCCCATTCATCCGTCGGCGGCGGAGATAATGAAGCCGATAGAGTATGTAATATTTGCAAAATGAACAGTATAATTAATCTCCGCATTATAGGTATGGTATGTAGGCAACTATGACTAGAGGTATGGAAATAGAGTTGCTACAAGGTAGTTGCACTATTACAATTACAGATGGGATCTAATTGGGAGTCTTTTAGTATAAACTGGGACAAGTAACGGCTATATAAGGCTCTTGAGTATAGTACTGACTTACGACCTAACGGCAACAAGTCTCTCTATATATTATAATATACCAATGGCGACGTCAATAGTAGTAGAAACGACGTTAGAGCCACCGCCGGAGAAATGTGCTGGCTGCAAAAGACGGCGTCAAAAACGAGCACATGATATGCACAAACTCATTTTATATTGCTTTCTCCTATTATTGCAACCAACAACAAGTTATCACCGTGCACCATGTAAAAAGGTTGCAGTACGACGTCAATTTCAATTCACTGATTGTTATGTACCTAATCTCAATCCGGAATTATATCTAACCGAAGCTAGCTTTGTCATGGCACACGATGCTGCTACCGGATATCTTAATATTAAAGGTGATTCTGATACTACTTCCAACTCAAATAATAATGGCGGTAGTGCATACAGTAATGAATATGATGGAGTAGATAATATGAATAATAACCAACAAAATAATAACCAACAATCCAATAATAACATAGTAATGAATACAATAACAACAAAGTTACTAAGTTTATATGGCAAGACACAAGTGGGTACCGTCTATGAACAATTGAATGATGGTGCCAGAGCATTAGATTTACGTCCTAAGATATTTAATAATGGTACTGTGGGATTTCATCACGGGTCATTAATTGATATACCGTTAACGTCAGTTACATTGAGTAGTTTATTGGCTCATGCGAAACAGTGGGTAAATGATAATCCAACCGAGTTGGTTCTGATATTTCATTCTGAATTGGTGCACGAGGCTGGGTATAATGGTTTAAGTTCCCAAGTCTATATGGAAACTGATGATTCGCTATATTATGAGTATGATAATACAGATGATGATGCTGCTGGTGGTGATGAAGATGATGCAAATGAAGAGGATAATGAACGAAAGTTGGAAGATCAAGCAGCCCAAGATGATCAAAATGTTAACGATGATGATCAAAATCAACAACATGAACAAACATTTGCATATTACTATAATGGTATTGCCAAGATTAAAGAGATATATCAGGAGGCAGGTGTGCCATATCGTTCTTGTGATAAGATAGCGGGTTTAACTGTATCCCAAGCAATGGATATGGCAGATTTAAGTAAGTACGGAGGGAAAGGGTATTTGTTAGCTGTTGATAGACATGATATGTATGGTAAGTTGGTTCGTGTTCCTTGTGTTCCTCTTGAGCAGTCTAGTGATTTGTCTCCTTCGTTATCTAACTCTACCTGCCGATCTCCTACTCATCCAACTCAGCATCCTTCTGTGGCAAGGCTAATTGGGCCCAAGATGAGTTAGTAACTTGTCACTCCAAGACTTATGAACAAGGTCACGATGAACAGAATGATGGTAATGCACAGCTGTCCTACATACACTGTACTGACACGAAGGGCACGGGAGTGTCTAAACTCAACTCCCTCCAAGAGTATGTAACAGCAAGTACCAATAATGAAGCATCTGATAATTACAATGAATTAGGTCCGCCTGCTGATACCTCGTACTATCCCTTCAATCAAATCCAAGGATTCTGGCAGGTAGATGCAACATCTGTCCAAATAGGGATCATGCACGCGTCCAACTTGATTGACGATAATCGTCGATCGGAAGTGAATAAAGAACTGGCCACAATGGCATATAATGGAGGATTCAATGCAGTGTCTATCTTCGCCTTGGATAATGTGGCACTGAATGGCAATGCCATGTTTTCAATACTAAGGAACAAATGTGGACAGTCTGTTATAGAAGAGGATGAAGTGTTGCCATGTGGAAACAAGCTAGTAATGCCGAATATGAGTACGTCACATACGCTACCTCTTGTTTGGAACATTGTATTGTTTATTGTATATGGAGCATTGGTAGTAATGGTTGTGATAATGTTAGTTCAAGCTTTCCGCTTGAGGAATGAAGGGCCACAGGAACATAGATTAGGTAAGTTTGTGTTTGATAGATTGGAATGTCTTCATGTCTATTTGTGTGCTAAATAACATCATTCCCAAATTCCTTTAGTTTGTAATGGACATGTTGTATAGGTACAATTGTAAATGTAATAGTGAGTCATTAGGCAAAAGTAAGTTCAATTCCTCTCTTTACTTTAACTTTTCACCATCCTCCTCTTCTCTAACTCAAAACATAAAACACATCTGTACAAACGCACTCTAAATTTATACAGTCAGACACCAACAGCTGGCTGCACACGAAACAAACAAAATGGCTTGAGGACTCGTGGCTAAGATCCTCATTCAATTCAACACTGACTTTTCGGCAGATTGAAATGCTCAATCACACATCTAAGCCTGCTAATAAACTGCAAACCTGCATGACTAGTTACTGGGGGGTTCTTCTTCTTCAATGGTTTCCAACCATCCTCGGGTTTTCCCTAAACCTTTGCCTAGACGACGGTTCAGCGCATCTGTGACAAGCTTGAACATTGGAGTTTGCCCGCTTCCCTGCAGCTCCCAGTTGTTGGTTCAACACAGAAAGCTGGATCTTCAAAGCCGCAAATTTGTCCTGGATCACAATCTGGGTTATCATTAAAACCGTTCGTTTGATCGCATACACCCTTGTGCAGTCAATACGCGAGCCCCCAATACAAATTGCTGTCTTGGTTGACCTTCAGCAAGAGGTATGAGATAGTTCAAAGTCAGTTAAAATAGAAAGATGAGCAGAACAGAGGAAGAAGTAGTCCACTTACACACACTACCCGAACCACAATCCTCAGTTTTGCATTTGCAGCAATCATTACCCAAACTAAACTAACAGAGCAAGCGACAATGGAACTGGAGAGGGTTGCCTGAGTAGTAGCATCCATGGTTGCCTGAATGGTTGTCTCAGGAGCATCTGTGGTTGCCTCAGTAGTAGTGTTTGGGTAGCACCTGTGCCTGTGGTTGTTGTAGCTTCGGTGCTGGTGAGGTAGTCTGGTCTGAGAGAACAGATATTAAAGTAATTAGAATTAGTGAAATGCATCATGTAAAAGTTGTACACATAGTATGTAAACTAACGATACTTACAGTTGGTGGATCATCTGGTTCGTTCAGTTTGATAAATGTACCCTTGAAGGCTGTGGGAGGACTCCTCTTCGATCCTCTACAAAGATACCTTCAATGGTTAAGGGCTAGCGCTGGGGTGGCTCGAAACAAAATGACCTCGTTTCGAGTAGTCTATCCAACAACAATAGTAGAGTTGTTAGTATGTCCATATCAACAATGCAACAACGTAGACCACACTCCACCGTAGCCATACCCGACGGCGGCGGCGGCGCTACTACTCGTGAACAACGCCGTAATGAAAGAAGAATAGCAAAAGAAAAACGTAGTAATTATGGCACAAAGAAATATCGTCGTGTAAAACGTACTCGAACAACTGCTAATAATAATAATAAGCTATATGGAATAGTATTGGGGAAATGGAAGAATGATCCATATTTACAAATAACATTCTTTACATTTATGTTATGTACTATATTTGGTATTAGTATTTATAGAGTGTTTCATGGCAGCAACAGCAACAGCCATTTAGATGCACCGGCAAAGCATAAACCATTTCAAGCAAATAGGGCAAGTAATGAATATAACAGTGATAATGCTGGGGGTAGTTTGTTAAGTAAATTGCGAGGTGAGTTAATGTTGTTTGTGTGTATTTGTTGATTATTGTGTCGGATGCCATGTTTGTGCACATCTTGTGCAACTTTTCCAATTGCAACTCAATTTCCGACTTTTAACATATTATACTTATTTCAAAAGGTGGTTTAAAGTATACAATACCAGAATCATTGAAGAGAATTGGTAACAAAAAGAGATGGTATGCCGATTTACGATATGAGTATGATACTGAAATATTACCAAAAGATGATGAAAGATCATTAGCATTTGTGGAAGCTGAGCGTGCCAAGCAAGGACAATATGTACAAAAGTTACCACAGGCACAAACTCCCTATGATATACATAATTGTCCAGATTATCCAATTGAGGGTTATCCAATTCAATGGCCAGTTCTTGATGTATTGCATAATTGGCCTACAGATGATCATGATGCAGATGCACATAAAGAGATTTATCAGGGCATTTGTATTTTTGATTACAATACCGAATATGAAAAGGCAGACAATTATAGACATGCAGAGGTACCATTCGTTATGAGGAATGATCCACAGGTAGCACGAACAACTGAACGATGGAATTCACCCGGATATATGGAAAAACTACTAATGGGGAAGGAAGATCAAATGCGTCGTACTGAATATTCACCAAATAATCATTTCATGTATTGGGTAGATAAACGTACGAAGGAACAACGACGTGCCGATCAGAAGGAAATAAAAGTTAAAAGAAAAGCAGGCGAGGATGTCCATGGTGGATTCGGCCGTGGTGATCAAGTTGAAATGAAGGAGGCAATGGGTGTACTTGAAGAATTAAATGATTTAAAACGTCAATTGCAGGCGGCGAAAGACTATGCCGAAGATCATGAAGATGACGATGAGGCCCAAGAGGAAGTAAAGCATTTAAAGCAAAAGCTTAATGAAGCCAAGAAGAAGAAGAATGCAGATGGGGCATTGCAAAACTGGCAACCGCCAACTGAGAATATGCGCATGACATATGTTGATTGGTTAGAACATGCCAACGTTACTGATGATCAACTAGGACCGGACAATCCACATTATTACTTCCGATTGATCGGTTGTGGTGATATGGGTGAGAATACAGCCGATGGTAGTTGTGATAAGGGATCGTCCGAGTGGTTATTTGACGAACTAACATTCTTCCAACCCCGAAGAGGTGAAGAACGTCCATTTTACATTATCGAACCAAAGCAACAGAAGGGTATTCATTGTAGATTCGGTATGAAGGGAGTGATAGCAGAGAACCACTTTGATCTTTCTCGTAATGCAATTACATTGCTTGGCGGTCAGAGACGGTATATACTGTCAAATCCGTCCGAATGTAAGAATATGAATCTACTACCAAGAGGACATCCTTCGGCACGTCATTCTGCCGTTGACTGGAGTAATCCAGACTTAGTGAATTATCCAACATTTGAGAAGGCAACTGTGAATGAAATTGTAATGCAACCGGGTGATGTCTTATACCTTGTAAGTCCGCGTTAGTGTATGATATAGGTGTTTGGCTACTTCATTTGAACTTTATGTGCCTATATTTGAATGCTTTTCCAAACCACATGCACTAACAGAAGTTTACTCTCATCTCTCTTCAACTTTGTATCTTCCAGCCAACAAATTGGTTTCATTATATTGTTAGCTTGGAACTTAATATGCAGTGCAACACAAGAAGTGGCGGAGAGAGGATTAATCGAGAGTATGTGACTGAATGTGGGTTTTAAATGACTATATGTTATAAAGATGTATGAGTGAATCTAGCTTGTAGAGAATAGGATAAAGATATGAGCTAGCTTATGAACACATCTCACACCATTGTATGTACCTTACGTACTCGAGATCGAGAGAGGAGAAGATAGAGGAGTTTCGTCGGTATCCTTAAAGATACCGATGATCCAATACTACTTTTTACAACAACCAAATCATGCCGTGATATCAGTCCACTGTCAATATTAGATTGCAAAGTACACCCATAGACACCTTATCTAGTGATGCTGTGATATAGATACATATCATTGTCTCTTTTGATCTTTTGATATCAAAGTTTGGGGTATCCTCCCCAAACGCCTGTCTAAACTCTAAACTCCAGGCAACCGTCATCTAAGCTAATCGATTTGGTATTGTACTTCCCATCTACTCAAAAGGCAAGCCGTCATCTCTCATTATCTCAAAGATGTATCCAAGAGACTGAAATCCAGCATAAAACTTAGTATTATCAAGACTCAAAGCAATTCCAATAGTTTCATCCCATTTGTGTATTCCTCCTTTTATTGCTTGAAACATTGTCGTGTATGTTCCATCATTATATCTAGCATATATGCCATTTTGAAGAGCTCCATCTTCTGTAAAGTAGTGTACTTTTCTTGTTGGGCCAATTAGATTCTGATCCGGTTGTCCCCACGCTCGAGAGAAGTATCCTTGCCCATAAAACTTTTTGCCGACTACCTCTTCTGTATAAGTGTAGTCGTCCAAGTCAAGTGTAATGAGCTTCCTAGTTCTTTTCGACATGAATGATAGCTTACCATCATGGTATTGTATACCTTCGCTGTTCGGGAAAGACTCCTTGGCACTCAATTGACCAATGAACTTGTTTGCTGTCCATTCAAAACGATATTCGTCTTTTATATTGAGATATGTAATCTCTCCGTCTGTATCCAAAGCCTCAAAATCAGACCCATTTGCGATAAAGCGGCGTAATGCTCCCCCAGATCTATCTTCAGTTACATAGAACACAGGACTCTCACGATCTCTAGGGTCTACGGCTACTGACTCAAACTTTCCACCTTCGTAACCTCCAAGCTTTGACATTTCTGCCCTTTCATTGACTGGATCAATCTGCCAACATTGTCCTCCATACTCTTCTTCACACGATATCCAAGTATGCCATGGAGTATGACCACCTCCGCAATTCCGTCTTGTGCCGGTCAACAATGGTTTGTAATCTGTTACATTCCCATGCTTGTCCATGAACAGTCCATAAACTCCACCTTTTTTATCTTCACTATTCGAAAGATATACATATCCACCCTCTAACGGATGAGTAGTATTTAAAGGAACTATACCCGCTCCATCAGATCTCTTATGCCATCGGTATGATGACTTTGTACCATTAGCAAAGGTTACTCTCTGTCCTGTCTTTGCAATTAACTTGACACTTAGATCTTTTGATATTTCAATGCCCAGCTCTGGTATCTCGATTAGTTCTGAACCGAAGAAGTATGGATTATTATCAGCAGGCTCAACAATTATACCATCCCATGTTTGTGTAGGATAATATGTCGGCATCGCTGTCGTTGGTGAATACGATGGTGGTAGTGTATCTTCTAAAGGATTGTTCGTCGGCGATATTGTATCTTTATATAAAGGATTGCTCGTCGGAGATATTATTGAGTCCACATAATTTTCTTCGTTCACCACGCCTATATCGATATCTTGGTAAACTTGGTATATTACATCTTCACTGGTAGCAGTTCTATCTCTCAACCTTTGTTGACGCAAATTTGTCTTTGCTGCAATGCCGATGGATAGGGTTGATAAAAAAGTGACGAAGAGTATCCAAGTTATCGAACATGATATATTAATGTGTTGTTGCATTTCTCTTATTTGTAAAGTGAATTTAGATTAGATCGATGCTACTCTCTATTAATGTGGATGTGCATGGTAGCATGCCTTCTCTCCCATCACCCTTGAAAACATTTCCGTTTGAGAAATATGCGGCAGATTTTTTATAGAGTTCCCTGGGATTTTTTTGGTCACTTCCAGGTGGAAGAAGAGGAAAAGAGGAGGGAGAGAGGGAGAGAGAAGAAGAAGAAGAAGAAGAGAAGAAGAGAAGAGAGAGGAGAGAAGAGAGAAGAGAGAAGGTGTCAACAACAACATGCATAACTACTTCTAGTCTTAATAACTTCTAAATCTTCTTCCTCCTTGCCTCGGCCTTTGCAGCAGCCTTTTTCTTCTTCAGTTCATCTTCTGAACAAGGGCCCAAACTTAGAGCACAACTCTCTTGTCCTCCCCCCACAAACTACTGCTTTGCCACAAAATGGATGCCAGTAACATTTCCTCTCTTTCTCTTTATCAGACCAAGTATGTAGTCTTTGTTGATAACTTAACTCCTCAGTGGATGGTGCCGTCTTCGTGCCATTAGTACCATATGTCTTGCAAAGTTCAGGTCTTACTCCGCCACATGTGGTTCGATCATCCTGGCATATAGTTATAGGCCAGAATGCACATTTGCCTCCTTTAGTTTGTGATGCTGTAATAGTAGGTACCGGAACAGCCGCTTCTTGTGCAGGGGCATTGATAGGTGGTACAAAAGTACGGCCTAGTTGGGGAAGCATACCATCGTAATTGGTAGTCGGAGCATTGGTAGTAGCCGATGCAGCAACTGATTGTGTCTGCCGCTGCTGATTCTGTCGATGTTGTTGATGTACTGTAAGTACTTGTGGTCGAGTATTCATGGGTGGAGGTATAGAAACCGTATCACTCTTCAACTTGTTGATAATGTTGGTATTGGGTTTCCATAGGGGGAGTTTCTTAGATTAATTGCATGCTCTTTAATTCGTTTAATTTGTTGATCCGATGCGCCCGTGGCAATCTTAACAGTTTCCATATATGCATTTAATTCATCGTCGTTGCTAAACCTATCAATGCCATATTTAGTTAAAAGATTCCATAATGCTTTATACTGTGGATTACTAACGTTGTTGTTATCGTCTTCGTTATCGTCTACCATCATCGGTGATGTGTAGGTTGGCCTCCCCAGCTTATTGCATCCTGACTTCTACATGGAGTTGAAAGTTGGTTGATACATCATTGGAAAGCCCTTGATGAGTAGAGTCCAAAACAGTAGTGGGACCTTCAATATTTCCATCGTGTGATGTTTGGGGGTGTATTTTGATGAAAAAATCATTCCCTGTGGAACAAAAAGATACCGTTTAGGGATATCCTTAGGGCTACACTAACAAATTTACTAACAAAAATATTTAAAAATCTAAAGGGTCCCACGACGGATTCTTACTCAGCTCGCCGAGAGCTTTCGATTAAGCCTATTTACGCTATACGATACCCCTCAGGATACCAGGATGCAACAAAGGTATCCTTTTGGGGGAGTGTAACCGTACACATCACCCATCGTTATTACTAACTAATTTTTGATTTGTATAGATTGAAATATTGCGCTTCGATTGCCAATAAATAAATACGTATGCTATGCGGAGTTAATATATAGACCGAATATATAATAATATAAGACACCACCAGAATGATTATGGAGTATGGTACTGTTTATTGACGCTGTATGTGTTGGTAGACGATAGTAGCAATCGATTTACTACCTCAAACGATGCACCAACTTTGGGGATGAATTGCGATATAACTATGATAGATGATATATACCACCCATCACCATAACAAATACATAAAACAACTTAAAGAGAGGTAAGTATACCATATCTCTAACACGGGCGGTCGCGTAGTATCGGAGCAAAGAAGAGTGGTCGTCATGATGTTTTGTTTTTGATCATAAGAAAGAATGAGAAAGCCGTTTAAATTTGAGATTGAGCTTCAAAGGTATGCTTTATCAAAACAAGTACTCTTTATTCCCACGTGTTCTAGCGCATGCGAAGATAGCACAAGAACATTGTTAGTAAAATATTGCCGTTTATTGCGTGTTCTTGTGCTAACCTTCGCTCCCTCTATACGGTATCTGCCAAATATGCTAAGGCTGAAAGATACCTCAGCATCGCGCGCTAAAAAATAATAGAGAAGCCACCCTAATCGACGACGACGATAACCAACACCTCTCCCCTACTCTTAAAACAACATTACTCTTATCATCTTCTATATAATAGTCAACAATAATCATGATGTGACACTTCTTCTACGGAAGTCGGCGGCGGCGATGTAGGTATGTGCAGATTGAACACATGATGGGAACAAAATTTTGTTGCAAAGATACTCTACCGATCATCGACGATGATACATCAATGTACGTATAGAGCTAAGCCTACTAATGATGACGATAATGCACACCTTGATGACACTCTTTCTTCTACTTCAATTCAATTTATATACAAAGAAGTGATGCACATAAACTTCTTTCTCGTAAGTTGGCGTGTTTTTGTATTTGTCAGTTGAAAACATACCGCCTCAACCACTACTTTCACACACACTTTGTGCTCATAATATTTATCATTCGATACTTAATTATACCCCCAAAGCTTTATATCATGCTATCCCTTACTGCTTCCCGTGCTCTTCAGAGCACCCGCCTATTGGTCCATATGTCGACTCCCTCCTGGATCTTGAAGGGCACCTCATCCTTTGTTGATGCTGCCGTGAGCGTCGGCGTCTTTGTCTTTGTGTTTTTGTTTGCAATGTTATATTTGTATTGTCTCGTTACACTTATTATCTCTACTTTTACAGAAATCTCCGAAGAATTCAAGATGATCCACCGCCACCATTCGTCAGATATCACCCCTACTACAAGTTCGAAGAAGGATGCTACTACTACTACCGATGCCGATGATGAAGATACCTCCGCCGATAATGCTACTAACTACCGTGAATGCTACCGTGGAAGAATTCTTCGATGCCAAATACAGTCACCAGATGTGGATGGATGAGTTGCTCATAAACTATTTTGAGTATTCTATTCTTTTGCACCAAATGTTCATCCAATGGTACACCGCCGAGTTTATAAGAGACGTTGGGATATGTTGTAAGTATCTTTTGCACATCAACCTCTGGCATGCACAACCTGTCTAATCTTCTTCTCTTCTTCCTCCACCACTACACAACTAAACAGGCATTTGATAAAGAATCAAGATTAATGTTTGAACGAAATGTATTCTACGAATGTTCAGAACACAGCGGACTAGAAGTTGCCAAGTTTGAGGATACTCTTGCAACACTTCCATCCTCTGCATTGCAACCTAAACCTCTTCCATCCATTTTGAAGACTATCAAGGGCAAGAAGAATACAACAAGACGTGTCAGTGTTGGAGTGCCTGTTTACCATGATGACTTCTCCCGATATAACAACCAAGATGTTGAGGAATACATGGCAGAAATTAGCCATTGCTATCGTCATACACAGCACTTGGCTAAGAAGGAGATGCGCCGAGTATCAAAAGCAAGGGCATTAGCGAAGAGTGTCATCCGTTTCACTGGTAAACAAGTTCTTCCGGCCTTCCTTGAACCTCTGTTTGATTCATGCTGTCATCCAGCTACTCTTGAAGACTTTGATGTTTTCATCAATGCCTGTACTGAGTACGAAAACAAAATGAATCATGCCGCTACTACCATCCAGTGTGCATTCAGAGTTCCACCAACAGCATCATTTGCCAAGCTTTCATTGTGGAAGCGTCTATACAATGCAAAAACCAAGACTGTTGAGGAGATGAAGATCAAGTCTGAGACCAAGCCTGTAATTGTTGCCACCAAGCTTCGTTCATACAAGCCATCCATTGAGTCCAAGAAGAACCGTGCTACTCGTCAGACAACATTGTCAAGCATGAGAAAGACCAAGAAGGCTGCCAACCTAGCCAGACGACGTGGATTGGTTGCAGTTACAAGTCTACCAATCATTCAAGCTCCTGTGAGAGCTCTTGTCCCATGCGCTCCCTTTGCACCCATCAAGAAGAAGAATGATTCGTCTATTACTACTCCCGAGTTGAGCCAGCTTACCACATTTGAGCATTTGGTAAAGAAGTACATGTCAATTCAATTCACCAGTATCCTCTCCGACTTGACATCCATCATTGAAGTGGATGAGCCAATTGAGATCACAAGTATCCTCCCAAAGTGCAATCTTCACCCCATCAAGGAAGTTCAAGAGCCAGTCGACCTTGAGGCTGCGGCATCTACTACTATTCAAGCTCTTATTCGTGGTGCCCTAACAAGATCTACTTGTGAGACTCCCAAGGTAGAAGCCGCCACCACTACCGAACCTGAAGAGATTAAGGTTGATGCCACTAGTGCATCTGACAGTACCATCACCGAGTTATGTCAGATTTTTCCTGTTGAGCAAGAGCCTGTGTTGGAAAGTACTACCACCGGCGAATTAGATGATGAATTCTCGCAACCTCATTCAGTTGATGCCGATGTTGATATCGTCTTTGAGCAAGCGGACGAGCCACTGCTCGACTTGGATGCCATCCCCGAGGCCACACCCAGAGCCTTTCCAGTCTCACAAGAAGCTCCGCCGATGCAAGGCAGTTGAGTCATCATTAGACGGACATTATTGGTCCGTATCATCAACTAGAAGAAGAAGGAAGAGTAGCAGAGTTAGAAGAAAGCCAGACTTCTTTACTCCTTCATGAGCTTGAGTAAGAGTATCATACTTCCATGGATACTTACCTCAAGACTTTCTTCGAGACAACTTGATCGGTACAATAACTTACTTCACTAGCTGAAACGCTAGATAGAATGGAAGAGCCCACTACGGAGACACGAGCCGAGAGTCCCAAAAGGCAGGAGGCGTCTCTTCCTATCATTCACCCTCTACCGATATCTCCAAGGTACCGAGCCATCTTTTCTACTACTATCTCAACTTTCTGTCGTCCTTTGGTTCGTTGTGGGAGATTTCTAGTTGATACTACTCAGGCAAGAGTTGGTCGTTGTTGAGCCCCATCACTTCCAACCCAAGGGGCCACACCATCTTCGTCCCCTCTTGCTTCGAGTTTATCCTTCCATCGATCCATCCATCCTACTGGGGTCTCTTGCTACGGAGCTAGAGTGCCCCTACCTCTATACTGGAGCCTTGCTATGGAGCAAGAGTACATCCAGTCTTACCTTACTTCACTAGCTGCAACGCTAGATATCTTTGAGTCGGAACATCGGTTTATGTATTGGAGTTGATTGGAGTTAGATATAGTTAATTAAATATATATACATTAAACTTTTCCGACCGTATATGTCGACTCGTGACAGTCACTTTCTTAAAAGAAAGGCTAAAGCTACTTTAATATAGAATACATGTGTTGATATTAGGACACTAGCAAATTGTACTCTTAGATTAACTATTACACCTTCTGATATTTCTTCCTTCTCATCCATATAATAGCGTCTCATTTTGAACACAGTTTCATTAGGTGTAATCTTGATAGAGCGTCTGCACCGGCCGAAGATACTCCCGTTACTACAGGCAAGGATAGATCATCTCCATAACAAGATGCTGTCTCTAAAGAAAAGCGAAGTAGCGTTTGGTTGTTCTGAAAGTACTGGTCAACTTCTTGTAGATTCACATCAACAAGATCGGCATGGCTGAGTGTATTTCCCATTATCCTTGAGAATGATGCATCAATATTGTTGCTGTGGGACAATTGCAACGATTTGAGAAGAAGGTTGAATGGAAGACGAGCTATCAAAGGCATCTCCTCTCCATAATCAATAAAGACATTCATACTAGCATCACTTGGAGTCTTCGCTGCATCTCCACCAACCAGTCCTAGAATATAACCAACGCATACTCTATGCCTGTTGAAAGGGCCTGCACATAAAGGTATCCCTGCATTGATGCGATCCAAAACAGTTCTACAATCTTCCATGCCAATGGACGACGTAGACCATGCTTGCAGTTCTTCACGACGTAACTGCATCAAGCGCCCAGGCGATTTACAAGATGATAGGCTCCATGTTCCCGTAGCAAAGTGATCACTCGTGTCAAATGAAGCCACCTGAATATTACAATATGCAACGACTGTGGGTAATGAGGTGTCAACATTGCCCAGGTAGAATGGGTCTTTGTTCATCAAACCATGGTTTCGTACGAGCTTCATTACAAAACCAGATTCGTCAGTCAGATATGCAACTGAAGTATGATCGTCAAGTTTGTCAAGTTTCACAAGAATTGCAACAACGTCAACCTCTCTCGCTAGAGGACTAGGCTCGAGTTTCTTGGACATGAGTGTTATTCGGATTAGAGACTTTGGACAACGCTCTTCATAGCCCGACTGGATAAGCTGATACTGTGATGGTTCACTTGGGAGTGACTCCATTTGAGTCTCTGGATTCGCTTTCAGTTGCAGAAGCCCACCACGGTCTGATTTGACACCCAAGTCTTTCATTCTAACCACAGAACCTTCTTTCACCAAGTGAAGTTGTTCCTCCGATGCTCGCCAGATGGTAAGTTCCGCCAACTGATTACTCTGTGTATCCGACTGATACTTTGAATGACAGAAGGCTTTCACAAGCACTCGCACATACGAAGAACTTGATCGTTCAGATGACGAGTGATCCTTGAGTGAATCTTCAATGCTCTTGGAAATCATACTCTGCATCAACATTTGTCGTTTCTGTGACCAATCATTGATGATCTCTTTCTCAGCCATGCCTAACTTTTCAAAGTATTCTTCAGGAGAATTAGTTGCCATCATCTCCTTCCACTCAGTTGGTGCATCCTCATCGACCTCCTTTGAAATGCAAATATAAAGATAGCATTAGTGATGAGTATAAATGTCTACTGCATGAATAATGACTGGCCAAGCAGTCTCAAACAAAAGTAAACAGAATAACAACTCACTTCTGAACATTCTTTGCGAGCAGTATCAGCATATTTCTCACTTGCACGCTGGTGGTTCATATCATAATCACTCTGACGAGATGCCTCTTCCGCTTCTGTCAAGTGAGTGTAAGTGATGTTCTGGGTGACAATATCTTTCATCTGTTCTCTGAACATTTTAGGATAACGTTTGCAAATGACTAAGTCAATAGCAGGAATGGAGCCTCCGTCTGGGAAGATATCACTAAGCGATTTGACTAAGAATATCAGAGAAATCAGATTGTTAGATATAAGTGAAAAAGAGCACATCTTGTGTTCATAAAATGACCTTTAACATCAACAAACTCCTTTCCTCTGCTTACCTAAGATGCTACCTCCTTGGTCGGCAGTATGTTTGGGATGTACAAAGCCGAGCTTTGCATCCCACAACGCTAAACGTGTGTTGTTTGCAGTAATCTTCAAGAAGATTGGGCAACTTCGTCGGTCTGAGAAGTAGCTATCATCTAGCGGATCAACTCCGTCTTCAGAACCCAAAAGCTGAGCGTTGCAAATCATAAGCTTTGAGCCTACTTGAATCTTCCCTTTCTCAACCAACTTTGTCAAAACACCATCAAGAAGAGTAGAAACTGCATACCAGCCATCGGTCAATTCTAGTCTGGTTTCCTCTATGGCTTCTGGTGGTGCTGCACTGCTTGAGCTCTTCTCGTCTGTCTTTTTGGGCATCTTTGACTTGAAACGAAGTATTTGGCTTACGCACAATATGATTGGCATACCTGCTGAGCAATCTTTGTTCAATATCTTCCGTACAGCCGGTCTTTTAGCACCACGAAGCTCCTTCTCGTATCGACCTTTGAGCTGTGATAAAACATGGCTGTACGTCAAGTATTGGCCACCCAACTGGCCAGGGAAACGACGCTCCATTGCTGCCAACTTCCATATGATGAACCGGCTATGATTTTGTATCCACTTTGTACTAATCAATGTCTCATCACAGCCTTGACTGATAAGCCATTCGCTAATTTCAGTACTCTTTCCAATATGACTGCACTTGGGAACGTCACGTTGGCCCAAGAGAAACAATGGTGATTCATCATCCTTATTGAAACGAAGTTTTATTGCATTTACACTCGTTACTCTCATTGTAACCTCCTTTACACCATGCTCAATGCAGTTATCCCAACTACCAATCTCGGTGGCTATGTCGTGCTTTGCAGCAAATTGACCTAATGTGACTTGGCTGTAATTGGTGGATGAGCAGTCTGGTACAATTCCTCTACTTTGATGGCAATCTTCGGATGATTCTTGAGTATCCTTCTTTTCTTTTGCAGTACTTTGAAAGAGTCGCTTTGATTTCATGAGGGATTGTTGATCATCATGGGATACATTTGTCATCTCATGAAGTGGAGTGTGCAAGTTGTTTGACATGGATGAAGATGTCCTTGCCTGTTCCTCTTCACTTTCTAGGGCTGCAGGAGTGTCCTTTCTATCGGTAACGATATTCGTTTGAACCAAATGACACTCCGTAAAATGTGGTGTGTCAGACATGTCTATTGAACCTTGCTCTTTGGGTTGATTATCTTCTGTTAGACAGGTTTCAATTGTACTGCCTTTGTTTGAATGTCTCTGCTTATCTTCGGGTGTTATTGCAAACTCAGCTACACTTGATCTTTGTCGATCTTCCAAGAGTGCACCTGCAGTTGCCAAGCAATCCTCTGAAACATGAATACTCTTGCTAGATCCAGCAAATGAAAATCCTTTGAATGATGATAATGATGAAGCAGCTTCAGGTTCTTCATGTGTAGATTCGGCACTTTGGAACGTCTTCAATTGTGTATTATCAAGTGAGAATCGAACTTTTTGATTGGTGGTAGAAGAAGGTCTTGAATCAGACATGCCTTCATCATCCTTGTAGTTACTCAAGCTCTCAGTATTGCGGCTGAAAAGATCAGATGCCTTAATGAGACTTTCCTCTGAGATTGAAATTGCACTCTTCTTTCCTGCTGTTTGAAATATGGGCATGGGGATGGAGGACGCTTCAGTCTGACGATACTTTGGCATATCATCATTACTATTACCATCTGATAATAGTTTGGAAGCCTTCGATAAATGATCTTCGGATATAGATATCAAGCCGCCACTACCAGCACTTGCAAATCCAATAGCAGCGGTTGATGAAAGGGGCAGAGTATTTGAACTTTCCTTTGCATCAAATGCATTCATACTCTCCCTGTTGACACTCCTGTCAGACAATAGCGTTGATGCTCTTGATAGGCTTTCATCAGATATTGCAATTGACTTGCCACTAGCTGCACTTGTAAACCCAACTGATGTTGTTAAACCCGTGCTGTCGTCTTCTTTCATACTATCCTTTGGCTTGAAAAGGCGACTAGCTTTGGCCATACTCTCCTCAGATACTGTAATCTTAGCATTTGATCCGCTCGTGGAGAATCCCATAAAGCTAGACTTGGCTCTGCTTCCTTCTGATGTACTATTGCTGGTAACCTCAGTGAACATATTCGACGCCTTATTGAGGCTCTCCTCTGAGATGGATATAGTGCTCTTCTTGCCAGCTGTTTGGAACATGGGCTTGAATACAGTAGTTTCAACGGCAGGCATTTTGGCATTATTGTCGTCTCGTAACAGATCTGATGCCTTTGATAGATGTTCTTCGGATATCGATATCATAGCACCACTACCTGCGCTTGCAAATCCTACAACAGGCCCAACACTACAAGCCGAGTTCTCATTTGTTTCAGACATATCAGTTTTGAAAGATAATAACTTTGTTGCTCTCGACATGTTTTCATCCGATACTGCTATTGTCTTACCACTGCCTACACTTGTAAACCCAACCGATGCATTATTACTCATTGAGAAGGCATCGGTATCATGAAATGTGTTTGGTAAAGGAGCTGTTTGGGATGAAGGTTTACTTCTGAACAGATTGTTCGCCTTCTTGAGACTATCTTCTGATATTGAAATAGTATTACTCTTTCCAGCCGTTTTGAACATGGGAAAGGAAGAGAGTGAAGTCTGTTTTGGTAACTCTACTTCTTGATGATGATGATTGGAATTTGCTCCCTCAGTATTGGTGTTCAAAAGCGAGTTTGCCTTCGCTAGTCCTTCATCTGACACGGCTACATTAGAGTTGCTTCCAGCAGTTTTAAACATTGGAAATGTTGATGACGATGGATTGATCTTCTCGGTTTCTCTCACAAAAGACTGTTGATTGAATTTGTCGTCAATGGTTGGTAGATTCTGACGAGAAATAGACCTGGAAGCGGACTCCTTATCATTACTTTTCAGAAGCTTGGCAGCTTGTTTGATTTGCTGATCAGATATAGTGATGGACTTTCCACTCCCGACTATTTGAAAGCCTGGCAGTGTATTATGGACCTGATTACTATTATCCATGCCAATTTCATCTTGGTCCATTGCGTCGTGATTGTTACTACTACTGCCGCAAGCCATGAGTTTGTTTGCTTTATTGATACTATCCTCTGAAATATCAATGACAGACTTGCTTCCGGCCATTCTAAATGTTGGAGGGGATGATGACGAGCCAGCCCAAGGCTGATTAGAGCTTTCCTGTTGCTGGCCCTGCTCTTTATGGCAAGCCTCTGACTTATCTGCACTATCGACAACACTTGTACTAGTATCCTCTTGATGCTGTACATCTAAAATCTTTGCTGCTTTTGCCAAGTGCTCATCAAAGACAGTAATTGCCTTGCCGATGCCTACCGTCTGAAAACCTAGCATTGCTGGAGGAGGAGGAGGCTCTTTAGAAGCTTCATTTGGTGGTGGTGCACCTTGATTTATATCTAATATCTTTGCAGCCTTCATCATGTGCTCATCAGAGACAGTAATTGTCTTGCCGCTTCCTACTGTCTGAAATCCTAGCATTGTAGGAGGCTCAGAAGAATAATCAGGTGTTGGCTTTGTACTTTGATTTGCATCTAATATCTTCGTTGCCTCTGTCATGTGTTCATCGGAGATAGTGATTTCCTTTCCACTTCCTACCGTCTGAAATCCAAACAAGGCAGGAGCTGAAGTTCCTTCTAATAGCAATTCAGGATTTGGAGCTAAACCATGGAAGGTTTCTACAAACGAGGAGTCTGGATCATCATCGTATATACTAGTATTGCTTGTTGTAACCCTGCGGGGTTCATCTTCCTGCATGCTAGCATTATTCTTCAAAGTGGTTTGGACTGATGGAACAGAGGAATCAGTCTTCTTATCGGCAGTATCAACGTGAATAGCATCTCTCTTCATTTGGCCGCTTCTAGTAATCTTGGCTGCCTCTTCTTCTACTAGTCCATCCTTTGCCTCGAGAGGTTGCTCGTTTCGTTGACCGTATAACAAAGTCTTGACACTTGAATTTTGAGGCGCAGCCGCCTCCGTAAATCTTCTTCCTCCCGCTAGCTGGGCTGTCTTGACCATAGAGCTCATTGGGGTACCAAATGAAGCCTGAAACAAAGAAGATGATTAGATTTAGACGATCATGAAACAAATTTAAAGTGATTTGTGTAATGAACAATACATAGTAACACACCTGTGACATGTAATCAAAGTCTGGCAATTGTTGTGTCATTTGAATAAAGGGTGAATGAATAGAGGCCACTCCTTGGCTATTAGATGGGTAAGTAGTTGATATTGCTAGATCTCGTTTAGCTTCTTCGTGATGTGCAACTTGACCCTGGTTCTGTTGTGATTTATCCTCATCCTTCTTGTGAGAGGCTTCATTTGGAGGCAGTGTTTCCTCTTTCTGCCTTCCATCACTGACAGAGGACGTGCTGCACTCCTGTTCGTTGAGCTTGTTATTGCACTCGTCATGGTTGGGCACTTGACTAGTTTCGTCGTAATTGAAAATATTGTTGTTACCTCCATTCAATGTGTCAGCTGGTAGCTTGGCAGTGTCGTCGTGGCGGCATACATCAGCTACTTCTTCAGCGCAATCATCCTTGTCTATTGGCTTGTTGACAGTATTGTGATGATCAGTTACTTCCTTTGGTTGTTGTTGTACCACTTTCTCGGGATTCTCCTCAGAAGAGGGCTTGTCAGCCTCAGATTTGGCTGCCAGAGTAGAGTCGTCTACACTTTCTTTCAGACATGGGGATGTTGCACAGGCTTGATCTTGCTGAGGTGGTACTTGCAGCTCACTAGAAGGTATCTCCGCTGATACACCTTGCATATTGAGAAGAGTACTAGCCGCAAGTTTCGCTATGAGATCATCATCAGTAGGCCTAGTAGTTTCAGCTGTTGAACTTTCTTCCTCGCTCTCCTCACTGGCACTACCTTGAGGTAGCTTCTGTTCCATACTATCATCTTCCATTGGCCTCTCTTGACAAGCGCTCTTTTCTGCCACTTTCAATGGCTTCTCATTTGAATCACTCCCCTGGGGTGTTGATTGTTCACCCCTCACCTTGTCTTCAGAAGCAGCACCACCATCGGTTGATAAAACATTTGACCGCTCTTCAATACGACATAGTACAGATATTTCAACAACAGCCTCCAAAATTTGCTGCTGCTGCTGACTACTCTGGCTCTGTTCTCCATCTACATTCATTGAAACATCATTACTATCCAATAGTATATGTTCCCCATTAACAAATGGACGTACAGTAACAACCTTTACTGGTACCAGCGACTTACGACGTTGTCGTTTCTTTGCCTTCTTCTCGCGTTTCTTTTCGTGACGTTTTTGTATCCATTGTTTGAATTCACTTGGCTGTTGTTCGCTATCCTCATTCTGTTGCTTTTCTTGTTGCTGTTCAAGTTGAGGTGGTATATGATTTGATGATGATTGTGACTCGTCGTTCTCCTCAGGCTGATCATTATCCTCGTCATTTCTTGTATTATCCCCTTCTTTAGCTTCAACCTTAACCTCATCCTCTTTAGCATTTACAGGCTTTGTTGGTGATGATGACTGAGTCAATGATAAATGTTCCCTCCGACGTGATCGAGTAAATACAGGTGCATCAATCATGGCCGATAGTTGAGACTGTTGTGATTCTTCTGATTGATCACCTTCATCATCTTCAGCAGCATTAGCTGCAGCTGCACAGTTGGAAGAGGCTTCACAGCTCTTGGTCTCTTCTCTAACGGCAGCGGTACTACCACTACTACCTCGACTCTCATCTAAAGCAAACGTACCATCCAATCCAACAGTTAAATACCGAGGTGTGCCACACGCTGTACACTTCTTCTTTCTATTTGTATTTAATAATGTACATCGGTTGCATGACCAATCTGTCGTTGTTTTGGATGATGCTGCTGGTCTGGATGCTGTTTTGGCTTTGGCAGGTGCTGGCTTGGTATTACTTTGTAAAGTCGGTGGTGATAATTTATCAATTGTAGCTGATGATTTGGTGGTTTTAGGTACTGCCTTGGCTTTAGATACTGGCTCGGTATGGTTTTGTAAAGTTGGCGGTGATAACTTATCAATTGAAGTTGGTTTGGTATTCTTTTTGGATGATACTCCACCACTCTTTTTGGATACTACTGCGGATGATTTAGTGGATGATATTGAAGTAGGTGGGGATAATTTATCAATAGTAGGCTGTTTCATTGATACTGGTAGTTTCTTCTTTTCTACCTCGTTATCCTCATCTGAATCGACCAACTCGTTATCATTGGCACACTCCTTTTGTTCAGACTTTGATGCTGCACTACTCTTCCGTTGACTTCTACCACTTCTAGTGCTTCTAGTAGTTGACATAATCTCTTCTTTACCAACAACATCATCATCTTGTTCTTCTTCTTTTCTAAGCTGTTGTAAAGATTGTTTACGGGGTGCAACTGGCTGTTGTTTATATTTTTGACCCTTCTTCTTCTTATCATCATCAACAACATTAGTGCTAACACCCGTAGAACTTTCACAGCTTGTACTACCTTTACTACCACTACCACGTGAAGATGAAGACTTCTTCTTAGCACCACCAGCTTTAGCACCACCACCTTTGGCAGCACCTCCTTTGGCTACTGTTGGCTCAGTGAATGGCCAATTTGGTGGTAATGACAATTTATCACCACCACTACTACTGCTATTTCCTCGAGTTGACTTCTTCTTACCACCTTTATTATCAACCCCTTTAGCAGCTTTACCACCACTAACCTTTGATGATGTACCACTTGAAGAATTAGAAGTGAATGGCCAATTTGGTGGTGGTGGTGATAATACCTTTTCTGTACCCTTTCTTGATCTAGTTCTTTTACTGCGTGTTGTTGTATTATTTGATGTGCTATTATTTGAAGAAGATTTATTTGAAGTGGATTTAGATGCTATTGATTTGGAGGAACGTGTACTACGCTTACTGCCATTACCATTAGACGCACATGCACCAACTCTGCTACTCTCATTTATACTATCATCAATCCCACTACCATTATTATTGTTAGACAATAAGCCATTAAAATCATTATCATTACTAGAAGCAGCTAACCGTTCTGCATATACCTTATCCTTCGAGGCACGTTGTAATCGCTGTCTTCCTCTGTTATTATTGTTTGATGAGGTGTTGTTGTTACTGTTATTGTTGGTTGTTGAGGAAATGATATCATTGGCTGTGGGTCGCTTACGCTTTTGTCCTGTCCTCATAATTGTTATGTTAATTAATCAATAAATTAAACTAACACTGTCCGTACAATTTAATACAATAACATAACATCTTATGGCTATAAACAAGTAGTAAGATGAACCATTTTTCTTCTTAGGCTGATACGATACATTGCTAAGTCAATCCCTTTTTAAGATACCTTCCGGTCTCACAAGCAATTAAAAATCTGTTTGGAGAGACTTGTTGATATTATTATTACTATTATTATATTTATATGGGTACATATATTGATGTATAGTTATAGAATGTAATACATTTTTATATCTTATATGTCTATCCCCAGAGACACTATCCCCCTCGGTTAGTTAGTCAGTGATCATTTGCAACTCCTCATTTAGTTCATTGATTTCAGCAAATAGAGCTCTTACCTTCTGATTGTATTCTGTCGTGAGATTAGTAATCTCTTTCTTCTTATCATTCATTCGTTCTTTCAGCACAGCCGGCTTATTGATAAGAGATACTAAATCTGGTACTGTTGCAAGTAGTCCGCAGTACATATCATTCACGCTGCATCTCTCCCCGACCAATGATAATACATCTGGCAAAACAACAGGATCAATCTGTGCATATAGACTATTGTAGGAGGTACATGTAATACCCTGCATACGACAAGACTCTATTCTTCCAAGGGGCAAAGCATGGGGACCCTCATCATAATAAACCGATTTCAACTGGGTAAGAATCACTTTCTCTCTACCCGGGTTTGAGCCACTCCTGTTGATTCTCCATATGGTGTTAAAGATACGCCATCGGAGCTTAGTGCACTCACAAATTGTATCACGCTTGCTAGGAGGGTGCACTCTATTAGAGTATGGTTTGATTTGTATGTATTCTCAATTGATGATACATCATTGACTAGTTTCAGTAATGCCACATGCCCTTTTTCAGCTATATCATTTTTATTTTCAAGCCTGAGTATCTCCAATGCAATGTTTTCTTTGAGTGATGCTGCAATTAACTCAACTCCCTCATCATTGATATTATTGTATTCCAAATCTAACTCAGTCAAACTGGTATCTTCTCCTCGGAGTAAACTAGCTATGGCTGTACATCCATCAATCCCAATCTGATTATATCGCATACACAAAATTTTGAGAGTTGTGTGTCTTTCTAATGCAGATATACTATTCCCTTCAATACGATTTGCATTTAATACTAGTTTGTGAAACTTTGGTAGCGTACAATTTTCAAAGGCCGCAATACTTTCAATACCACAACAATCAAGGATTAATTCTTCAATTGGTCCTCTATTCAATGCATTTACCAATACTTCAAATCCTTCAGTACCCACCTGATTGGTGGACAAGTTCAATGAAGTAAGTTGTGTCGAATTCTCCAAGAAAGGTATAACACATTGAAGTCCATCTACTCCCATCGAACTACTATGGAGATCTAGTTCTTTTATTGATTTATTCTTCCTTGTCTCTTGGAATAAAGCTGCTAGATTTTTATTATCAATTGCCGTGCTTAATTGAAAGGTCTTTAGATGATTATTATTTGCAATGTAGCGACCGAATAATTCCCATCCCAGTGTAGAAAGTTGTTCGGTATCAATATCAAATCCCAAACGTAAATCAGTTGCATCGGGATTATTGTTCATTATGGCTTTCATGTGTTCATGTATATCATAACCCGACCTCATTAATGCAAGTAGAAACTGTTCCTCTCGAAGCTCTGCCATGATGGAAATTAGAAAAACGCGGTCAATGATAGAATCTTGAATAGTATAGCCTACACTTATTAATATCGTCAATCAAACAATTACTGAGACAATATTAGACAGGTGCAACAGTTCACATAGACACAAGGCAGCAATATCAGCTATCAATACGCCGCTGCTTGCTGATGATGATTGCTGAATGAGTTTGCCCGAGAGGATACCGGATCTTTGCAAAAAAAAATGACGATTTGTTTGTTTTTGTTCTTCCTCCTCATCTCACAACTCTTCAACTCGTTGCAGTAGGACGCCGACGTAATCGATACAAACTGTAGGAGTTCATGATGATTAACAAAGTTGCTGTATTATCACTGGCCATTGGCGTCGTATCGACGAGTGCATTCACCTTCTCGTCGACTTCTTCACAAAATGTACAAATGAGTAGAAGGTCCACATCTTGTGTCATTGTTCCTCCGATGAGCGTATCATCATCTACTATTACCATGTCAACTCAATTATACGCCGCCGCCGATCCAGATGAAGAAATTGCAATAATCCATCGCAATGCTGATGCAGCATTCGCGGTAATCGACGTCGATGGTGGCGGGACATTAAGTAAATCTGAATTTACAAATCATTTATCAGTATCGGGATATAATATTGATACTATTGATAAGATATTTAATAAAATGGATGTTAATAAGGATGAAGAAATATCACGTGAGGAGTTTCGTGATGGTATGGTAATGTTGGTAAGTTTTGTGTTTTTGTGCATAAGATGTGAGCATTTTTTAATCATACATAAATTGTATTAGGCGGCATTGCAAACAGCACCCGGATTAGGCAGTTATAATGCAGAATTTGCCAAAGAGATACGTGAGGATGCCGATCAAGTATTCCAATCTGCTGACATTGATGGCAATGGCGAGATTGATCGAGATGAGTTACGTTCTCATATCGGAAGGAGTTTTGCCAATTACAGTCCAGAGGCTATTGATCAAATATTTAGTTCGATTGATGTTAATTCGGATGGTACTATTACTAAAGAAGAGTGGAGAGATGCATTTGCAAGTAGTAGTGCGTTGAGACAAGCTATTGGAGAGGGACCCAACTACAAATAAAAGAGAAAGTAGGAGACCACCGGCCTGCTCTTGTGAATAGATATCTATATCTCATTATCAGTGGAATAGAGTGATGTAAAGCTAAAGAAGCAGTTGCTAATACCGAAAGATATCTCTTAATAGTCTTTCTAATTCGAATTATATCGTTATGTGCTGTACAATGCCAATATCATTCCAATCTTTCAGTATAGACTCTCAACATTATCTATACACGAGGAGAGTATATTTGTTTTGACTTCATTCAGGAGTAGCACGGGGGAAAGTTGTATATCCATCTTCATTCCCTTTGGTCCACCAGTCAAGATACTCCGGCGGCGGTGCTAATTCAATACCCTGTAAATCCTTCTACTCCTCTTGACAAGAATTCACTCTGTGCTACTGGCGTTTACCGCAGTACCGATGACAAGTGCAGATGTAAAAGTAACAGTCACTACTCGTCGAGTAAAGTAGGTTTGTTATATTATGATCATAATAGATCAAGTGTGCTTGTATATGACACTCGTACTGAAGAACAATCTACGGGGAAGAAGCATCTCTACATTATAATCATTGAGTTTGAGGTGGAGAAGAGTAGAAAATCTAAAACTAAGAGTCTACATCTAGGGAATGCATGTACAAACATAGGTATCTAATCTTTATAGTCAACAGACACTGATACATCTCTACTTACTTCATTACACTTAATCAAGCTTCTCGTTTCTTGGGGGTCGTGTTTTCTTTTCCTCGTTTTGCTATCATATTAGCCAATTCATCAATATGAAGCTCTCCGGTATATCTCTTGGGTGTCGATTCTCCACTAACGGGGTTATCTCCAAAGTGGTTAGCCAATACTTCATTATCACAAACAGCGGCTGCCGATGTTGTTTCACTCTTCTTTTTTGAACCCAAGATCGATTGATACCGATCTTTGACACCACCTCCTTCACTACTATCATCTTTCGTAACAGCTGCAATTCTAAGTTCTTGGATAGTTGCTTTCAACTTGGCAATATCATCATCTTTTTGTTTCAATTCTTGTATTAATGGTTTTGATATTACTTTCAGTTCTCCAATCTCCTCTTTTAACTTGCTATTCTCCTCAGCAAGGTTGGTAATGATTGTATTTGCCGATGCATCTCCATTCCCTGAGGATAGAGTTGACAACGTTTTTAATTGTGCAATCGTATCATCCTTGTACCGGAGACTTTCCTTCAACTTGGAGTTCTCTGATGCAAGTCGGAGAAGAGTTTCAGCATTTTCTAATATCTTCTCGTTCTTATCACGGAGATTTGCCTTTAACTTGGTATTCTCGGATACGAGATGAAGGAGAGCCTTGGCATCTTCTAGTTCACGGGTGCTAGCTGAGGCAATCTTGTCTTCGGTATCATCATCTTCACTACGCTTACGCTTCTTCTCCACACTTGATAACTTTGCCCATAATATCTCATCGGCATTCTCTTTCTCCAAAACATTCCACACTTGCTCATCCTCATCATACAGAATGAATTTCATACCCCTTTGATTAAAATCTTTTGATATCTCCTCCTTGGAAGATGATGTATCGGCATGCATTTGAAGGAATAGGTTGAATTCCTTAGTCCGTGGATGGTTCGTATATGATTGACCACGGCCTAATGGGTAATGTAATTCGGCCATACCATCCAATAACCTATCGGCATCATTCTTCCAAACTTTAGCCTTCTTACTTGGTGGTGTTGATTTGTTGCTAATAGGACTTGATGTTGCAGCAGTAGCAGCGACTGTTGTATTATCTAGAGCAGCTAGTTTCTCCTCTCTCGTATTGCTATTTGCAAGTGTATCAACAACAGGGTTGGTAGCTGTTGGTATAGCCGGTATTGTTACTGTCGGTGGCGGCTGAATAATTGATGAACGTGCCACCGCCATACTCTGTGATTCTCTCATATAACACTGTTCTCTCATCCGTTCTTGCAACGGTAACGGCAACGGGGTATAGGTACCACTCTGTCGATTCTCAGTCAACACCACCATAATGACAAGCGTACGTACTTTATCATTACCCACGGAAACATGTTCTAATGATTTAAGACGCTTACCATTAATACTGTAGATAAAGTTCCCTTCCGTGACAGCGTCACCAATTGCACAATTTGGTGATACTTTGTTAATAACTGCCATTTCTAATTCTTGAATGTAATGTACTTGCAATCCCAGGGTGCCTGGAAGTACTGTTACTGGGAAGAATAGACATCGGCCGAAGTGCGGTGTGTACTCGATGAAAGGCTTGGGATTATTCATTGCCGAATTGTTAATTTGGGGATATCGTCTGGGGTATATATTGTTTGATATTTAAGGAAACGAGGGGGATTAGATTTAACACATCTTATGCACACTTTTTAAATTTTTAAGAACATAACAACAATATTCACATATAATAACTCACGGAGATGGTAATGACAATGCCATACTACTTCCACTACCCCGCATTTGATTTACCGGATGATGTAATACAGGGTTAGGAGGGGCAGTAGGGAAATACTGCTGCTGTTGATATGCAGTTGGTAATGTTAAAGTACTCATACTAGTAGGTTGAGTAACATTCACCATTCCTGGCACAACATTAACTGTACTACCAATTAACCGTCCTCCCGAAGCAGACATACTATTGGCAATACGAAGATGTTGCAAATCCTGTTGACGTTGACGACGATTAATTTCCATACGTAGCTGATTCGCTACTGTATTAAATTGTTTTTGGTCAGTAATATCATTATTATTGTTATTGTACTGCATGATGTTTTGTTTGTTTGCTGTTATTATTAATAGATAATACTATATATTAATCTAATAATGTTGATGTTTGTTAGATAGATTATGGTAAAAGTTGCAATTTAAAAGGTATATTCTTTTTAGCCGTCTTGAGATTTTATCTTACCTAATTTGATGGGTTGGAATTGCAATCTATTGCAATGCGTAAACTGATCGATTGGCAAAGAAGCGCTGGTTTTGAATTCGTCAATTATATGAACAGGCAGATAAATATTGTGTTGATGCTGGAGAAGACTAGTAGAGAGAATAGGCTTATTAGCTTGTTTATGATTTATGATCTTTATTGATTAATTATTGATTCTACATACAAGGGTGACACTAATTCTATCTGATCTTCATTAGTCATTTGTATTCTTTTGGAAGGTATTTACTTATTATTTCGTTACTATTCTGTCTTCAGACACAGGTACAGTTCTTTGATCAGATAATTTATGTGAGCTGTACACAGTACAAAAAGGTAGTGTATGTACAAGGCACTGGTTGTGGATACCGTTTGTGTCAATGGAGTGAGGCCTAGTCATTTACCTGGTACAGCTAAGTAAAACAAGAATACTCTTATGTAGACATCAAGCAATCCAAATGTTACTATGTTTCAAAGTCACTATTTCCCCTCATCCTCCTTCGCTTTCTTCCCCCTTCATCGTCCTGAAGAGATGTTTCATTGCCTACTGATACAAAAGAGTCCATCATCATTTGTTGACCAAGAGGCGTAAGCATCATATTATGTGTACTCCCATTAGTAATAGAGTTCATGTATGGAGTACACGTCATCATGTCACTATTGTATCCTTCTTGATATGACCTTGGACGTAATTCGTATGGCACTGGGAGGTTTATTTTCCTTGTACACTTCTTGATAAGTCTCTTGCTGAGTGGATTATTTGATCCACCTACTCGTCTTTTACCACATTGGCAACCATGTGTATGGGTTGAATCAGATACGTATAGTCTGTCATTCTCGCCATCTCCCGTCAACCGTGAGGTGAATAGAACACCAAGCTCAAAGTTGGCATATGTCATCCTGTCCAAGTCTTCCCTCGGCCCTTGGGGTGGAGGCACCGTACCTGCAATCTGAGCCCATGGAAGCATACGAGATGCTTGACCTTGTGCTCCCCTACTTAGACAGGCACTTGTGAGGAAGAACCAAGATATATACTCTTTGTTCCGAACTGTAGTAAGATCCATGGCAGTATTATTATTCAATTGAAGTAGTCTGGCAATACTCTTGAAATGAGGACATGCCGATTTGTACGGCTGTGTGTTGGGTGTTGGTTCAAATTGTGCAAACCGAGATATAATTGCCTTTTCCATACTCGAGAAGTTGTTAGAGGACATGAAGACCATCTGATTGGATGTAGGAAGGCAAGGAAGAGGCGATAACAGTTAGAATATGACAAACAATCCGAACATCTCATTCACACTCATGATAACAACTTACCCCATTCTCAGTTTGTTTATTAGCCCATCGTTGAGCCAATGTTTCTCCCTCCATTGGTGGTTTGTTCCATATTATACGCCGCTGTCTTTCAATCTCATCAAATAGCTCTAGTGACGGCCAAACTATATCAGTCATCTCCAATGGTTCTTGATGAGTATCTTCATTCTGTTGAGGATGGTGAAGGAACGATTGAGCAACTGTTTCTAAATCTGTACTAGTCCATCTAATACCAAAACTTGTGGGTTGTATAACTAATCTATCATTGAGTGATGGGGGTATCCAAGCCACATTGCCATTCTTGTCATCATTAATACGAGATAGTATAGATGCCACTCGTTGAGGCCCATACGTCACACAGGGCTTTCTATCGCCCAGATTTCCCAAATAATCTCCAGGGACTGTTGATACTAAATGAACTTGGGATATATCAAATTGATATTGATCTGCTAATCCAGCCAAGCCCTTCTTCTCGAGACCAGGTACGAAGCGGCGGAGGAAACCATCAGGTAAAACATTACCCACATACTTCTTTCTACTAAAGTACTTCTTCCTCCAGTTCTTTGCATGCTCGTAGTGAGCAAAGTGAGTAAAAGTGGCAGTTCTCTTTTCTCCATGAAAGAATGCCTCAACCTCATCTGCATTACTTCCAGGAAACTTTGCATTTGGCTGACGCCAATCATTGTCATCTTCACCATCGTCATCGTCATCAGTGTCGTCTAATGATACACCGTCTCCCATCGTCTTTGTTACTTTAACATATGCTCCTTTACTATTCTTCCCGCAGACGGCCTTTGCGCTGTAGTTATCATTCGCCAAATCAGCTGCCTCTGATTGCTTCTCCAAGAAGTCACTCAAGATTACACCAAAATCTGACGGTATACCAAAATCAACACCACTGCCTTGTTTTGGAGTAGCATCGGCATCTGTGGAGGAAGTTACAGGCTCAAATCGCTGAACCCAGCTACCCTCGGTTGATGTACCCGGAGTAAGGTTGGAAGTTGTTATTATCACAACTAATGATCCCGACTTTTCAAATAGGAGAAAGAACTTGGGATGATTACATCCCATTTTACTTGTTGAATCTTCCTCCTTCTTATTGAATTCATCCGCTTCTCCCTTCCATGCAGATTGAGCAGCACGAGCACGTTTCTTTGGGGACAAATCTTTTGGTAAGATTGGTTTACACCAAGCAGGAAGGATTTGAGTAAAGTATACTTGTCCATCAAATGAATGTACTGGCTTGGCTGTACTATCCCACCTTGTGATGTCAGAGAAGACGGTACGATCAAACGATGTCTTCTTCTTCTTCTTTTTCGATGGATGATTTGCCTGTCTCTTAGCTTTCCCTTTGGTGGAAGTAGTAGCAAAGACGGTATGATTAAAGGACGTCTTTTGTCTTTTCCTTGGTGGTTGCTTTACCTCCGAGGCATGCTTTGGCATTTCATTGACTACTGTCCCTTGAGATTGAGATGAATCACATAAATCGATAACTTCCATATCTGCCTTGTCTTTATCCTTGTCAGTGCTTGGGGCTGGCTTCTTCTCCTCGGTAGCATTAGTATCGTCAATATTGGTATCAGCTGCGTTGTCTGTATCCATTTTGTCACCGGTTGACGGTTTCTTTGTCTCATCTTCATCAACATTCATATCAGCTGGTTTGATATTACTACCTTTGGAACTGATTGGTGTCTCCTTAACTGGACCACTGCCAGCGGCAGTAGCCACCTCAAGTGGTTGATCTTCTTTAGGTAGCGGTTGCTGCTGTTGCTTGACCTCGGACTTGTCCTCTTTACCTCGTTTACTGCTACCACTACTACTCTGTCGTCTCCTCCTCCTTCTTCGTTTATGAGTCTTGGGTGTACTTGGCAACTTAATAGTAACATTGCCATAAGTAAAGGTAGGTCGGATGACAACATCTGCATTTATTTCCTTCCTCTTCTCCTTTACTTGTGTATCTACATCTTTTAATTCTAATTCTGCTTTGCATCCTGGTGGAGTTTCATACCATATTTTGTTTACGACACTGTCATCAGCTGGGGAATTATCAATTTGTTGTTGCTTTTCCTTCTGCTGCTGTTGTTGTTGTGATTTGTCGCCCTCCCCTTTCCCATGATGTGCCTGTACAGCAGTCGGTGGTTGGTTATCAATAACTGGTGGTGTTTGATAAGTCATAACTGAATCTTGACTTTCAACAAACTGCTGTGAATCCCCACCCCCTCGTATACCCTGTAAACTATCCTCACTATCCTCAATATTTGATTGAGGTTGGGAATGTGGTTGAGGTTGCTCTTCTTCATCATCGTCATCTGCCACTGAATGATCATCTCCATCGTCATCATCCATATCTTCATCTAATCTACGTCCACATCCCGGGAAGCGTAAATCATCCAATATATCAGCATCAGTAGGCAGACTATCTTGTGATTCATGTTCCATCCTAATCATATCATTATCATCAGTCGGCATGCTATCCTGTGATTCATATTCCATCATCTTCCTTGCAGGACTCTGTGTTTTAATCTGACTATCACGTTCCATTCTCTTAATAGTTTCTTCCATCGATAACATATCACCGTCACCCTCGGTATTCTTATGATGAGGTAAATGCCTATCACTCCCAGCTGGTCCAGAATATAAAGAGTGTGTCCATGAACTGACGGAATATCGACCTTTTGTCCATGTATTGAGGTTGAAACGCTTTTGACCGTGTAGTACCAATGTTGGTACGTGATCACTCTTCTCTTCGGGCCTGGTATTTGCACTACCACGATGTCTTTTTCTTTTTCTACTGCCAACCTTTTGATTAACACCTTCATTTACCCCATCCTTATCCATCCCGCTATCATTAGTAGCAGACTTATTCTGTCGTCTAGGGAATAATTTAGGAAATTCATCACTTAAATAATCAAAGTCACCAATTGAATACGTGCCTACAATAACTGCTGCTAAATCTAATGAATTAATCAATTTTGAACGATTGAATAATGTACGTCCATTGTTTATTGATGGGTTTGGTGGTGTTTTTTGTGATCCACATTTGTTGCAATATTCTACATTCTCTGTTGTGTTTGTGGTAGAATTGGCTGAGTTGTTATTGTTGGTGGTGTGAGATTGTTGCGCCTCTCGTTCCTTCTGTGCTAATTGATATTCCAATAATCCAGTCGGTGCATCTAAATAAAATCTATCAGCGTAATATCGTGTTATACCGTTATCTGGTGATATGTACGGTATTGACTTTTGTGAAGTGTTGGTAGTTGGTTTGCTCATGTTATTTTTGGTTAAAGAACAATTTTGTTGTGAAGGTGTGCACCGTCTTATGTGCTCGACGCTTATAACTATTAAGCCCAAAGGAGAATTAATACTGTGGCATCATAAATATACTACTATTATGTGGTCTTATTCCGTTCCGTCGTCGTTTGCTTTCATCAATACAATACTAACAGAAGTTACTAAGGAAACTTCTTTACTTCTTTCAATAATTTTCAAAGCATAATAAGTTCTAAAACTTTCAATGAGGAAACTTCTATTTATTGTTTAATACTCAGCAATTAACAAGCTAAGTAAATTACACCGCTTGTTTGTTCATCAGAGATACGCCGCCAAGCCGTTGTCGAATACATGCATATTAATCATTAGCAAATTGTTCGTTAGCAGATTTAGGCAGTGGAATGCTTATAGTATACGTAGATACATCATAGTAGATAATCTTTTTAGAAAGACTAAAAAATACACTCTCTCCTTAATCAGTGAGTATCATATTATAGTATTGCAATACACTATTAACTAAGCAAGATATAATCAATTAATCAATTTAAAGTATTATCCAAACGGTAGTGTTATACGTTAGTAGACTTACAATAGATATGAGTACTTCCGTTGGTTGCAAAGGTGGTGCATCAAAGTCAAATGATAATGTTGTGTGTGAGGTGAATGAGAAGTTACAAAATATGAGCACCGCCGATATGAGTACGGATGATGTATCGGTATGTGCCAATTGTGGCAAGGAGGGTAATAGTAATGAAATTAGCAACATATGCAACAAATGTAAACAAGTAACGTATTGCAACGCCGCATGCAAAAAGAAACACAGACACAAACATAAGAAAGAATGTGAGGAGCATATCCGACTTGCTGCTGAACATGCAGCTGAGAAACATGATGAAGAACTATTCAAACAACCACAAAATGAAGATGATTGTCCGATTTGTTTCCTACTGATGCCTACTCTTGACACGGGGAGTAGATATTATGATTGCTGTGGAAAATTTGTATGCAGTGGATGTGTTCATGCACCTGTCTATGATGACCAAGGCAATGCAGTTGCTGGAAAGAAGTGTCCATTTTGTAGAGTTCCATTGCCTAAATCAGATGAAGAAGTAGCTGAAAGGATAATGAAACGAGTGGAAGTCAATGATGCAGGGGCAATGCTCAGTTTAGGAATGTATCACCGAGATGGTAGATACGGTTTTCCAAAAGATTATGAAAAGGCATTAGAATTGTGGCATCGGGCAGCAGAACTTGGTGATGCTAAAGCTTATTGCAGTATTGGATATTTATATGAACAAGGAGAAGGAGTAGAAGTTGACAAAAAGATTGCTGTGCATTTCTATGAACTAGCAGCAATGAGAGGAGAGATAAATGCAAGGCATAATCTAGGCTATATTGAGGCAACAGCAGGCAATTTTGATAGAGCATTGAAACATTGGAAGATTGCTGCTATTGGTGGATATTCTACATCATTGAAGGATATCCAAATCATGTACTCAAATGGAGCTGCAACAAAAGAAGATTATACAGAATCTTTACATTCGTATCAAGAATACTTGGGTGAGATTAAGAGTGCGCAGAGGGATAAAGCTGCTGCGGCCAATGAGGAGTTTCGTTACTATTAGTGATAACATATGGGAACACATATTAATATCATTACAACTTCTTTAATCTTCTATTGCTCCTCACTCTCCTCACATAAGAGGAGAGAGTGCGTGAAGAATAGAGTTGCTCTATATATTACTAAGGGCCAGGCGGCGGCACAGTTATATGGACTGATAGATTCAGCTAGTCATTCCGGAGAAGTACCAATTTATGAAATATTAATTTCCACCCCTGATGCAGCAGCTTCATCCCTCTGAACACTTTTAACCTGATCTTGATATGATTGGTAAGACCGTAATGCTTCTGTATAATCATCTTTTGTTGCACGTCCTACACGGTATAATTTTTTGATGCCCTCCAGAGCCTCTGGATCCCCATCCCGTACTGCAATCATCCAGTGTTTCACTGCCTTATCTATATTACCTGCTCGCCCCTCGAAACATCCAAGATTGTACCTTGCTTCTACATTCCCGGCCATGGCCGCCAACTCGGTGTAATGTAGTGCCTTCTTTTCGTCTACTTCGACACCGTCTCTGCCATTCCTATAGGCACAACCAATATTGTGATATGCTTGAGCACTACCTAGTTTCCCTGCTCGGTGCCATAATTCTAATGCCCTAACATTATTTTGTGGTAATCCGTATTTCCCTTTGCCATAAAGACAACCGAGATTGTAGATTGCATTTGCATCAAGCAGTTCCACACGCTTCTTGTGTCGTTTGATAACCTCTTCATGAGAGCTTGGGGGCGGAGTTCTGCAAAATGGACAAATATCATCTTCTTCTGACCTCCCGGCAGATGCCGCCCTTGATTGAACTGTATAGATACACCCATTGCAAATTGTTTTTCCACAACATGCCATGTAAGTTCGTTTCATAATTCGTTCCTCCCCCAGACCTGGTAACATTAGAAAGCATATCGGACAATCTTCTTCTGGAGGAGGTTGTTTAAATAGTTCAATCTCATGTAATTCCTTAGCCCTCTTTTTACACTCCTTCTTATGTTGTGGTCGGTGAGCAATCTGACACTCCCTGCTACAATATTTAACCATCTTACATGCATTGCATGATTTCAACTTATCAATAATACCATCCTCTTCTCCCTTGCCACAATTGGCACATATCGATAAATCATTTTCTGATGTGTTGCTCATATCTTGTGTGTTTGTAGTTATCCTTTTTCACTACTTATGCCTTGCAACTTTACTAATTTAAGAAATATCAATACGATAAAACAATGTGATATACCTCAAGATGTATCAATCTATCAACGAGGGATGTACCACTCACTTATCACTACCGTAATAAAAATCTCTTGCAATGCAACTGTGTATTCTTTCTGCTTTCTCTCGCTCCGCTGTATTCTAAATAACACTCAATATTACAACCAATTAATAATGGATGGCTGGTTCTCCCCTCAAAAAAGATGTGTGTATGTACCGTCTTATGCACTCGAGGTAAAATTTCAATTAATTAGGAGAATGAAGCTATACCTCCCTTAATTGTGTGGACATATCCATCAGTAAACAACTTAAACCAACAACTTCTCTATCTCTTCTTTTATCAACTCTAAGAGTAATAAGTTCCGAAAATTAATTTTCAATGAGTAGGAAACTTCTTAATACTTGCATATTTGCTATGTTGGGCTATGTTGGGCTATGTCAACTGAGATTACCTAAGCTGCCCCCCGTTATAGAATACATGCATATTAATCATTGGCAAATTGTTCATTAGCTTTTAGGGTATCGTACCCATTTATACTCTTTACTTTTTAGTGGAGCTGTTACACTTAACTTGGTTACACTGTACACCACGTATCAAACTCATGAATGGTATTGCAAATACACTATTAGCTGAGCAATATATTATATAATCAATTGATCAATCTAAAGTATAATTCAAGCGGCAGCGTTACTTATACGAGCTTAGACTTATATAAAGATGAGCACATCTAGTGTACCTACATTAATATCAAATGATGTTGTATGTGAAGTGAATGATTTGTTACAAAAAATGAGCACTACCGGTGGTACAGATAATGTATCGGTATGTGGTAATTGTGGTAAGGAGGGTAGTAGTGATATTATGAATACGTGCAATAAGTGCAACATAGTAAAGTATTGCAACGCTACATGTAAGAAGAAACACCGATCTAAGCATAAGAGAGAATGTGAGAAATATGTCAGACTTGCTGCTGAGCTTGTTACAGAGAAGCATGACGAAAAGTTATTCAAACAACCGCCACCAAAGGAAGATTGTCCTATATGCTTTTTACGTATGCCTTCACTTGCAACGGGAAGTAGGTATATGTCATGCTGCGGGAAAAAATTATGCAGTGGATGTACCCTTGCTCCTTTGTATGATAACCAAGGCAATAAAGTTAATAATAAAAAGTGTGCCTTTTGTAGAACTCCAGATCCTACTTCACGTGGAGAATCAATTAAAAGGTTAAAGATACGAATGGAGGCTGGAGACCCCATTGCAATTTACAATCATGGAAATTATTACAGAGATGGGAGAAATGGGTTTCCACAAAATCATACTAAAGCGTTAGAGCTCTATCATCACGCAGCTGAGCTTGGGAATATCCAAGCATATCTTAGTATTGGAGTTTTATATGCACAAGGAGGTAGAGGAGTAGAAATTAACGAGATGAAGGCAAACTACTATCACGAGCTAGCTGCTATGAAAGGGAGTGTTTTTGCAAGGTATAATCTAGGCCTTTCAGAGCAGCATGCAGGCAATATGGACAGGGCAGCGAAACACTTCATAATTGCAACAAGTCTTGGAGATAGCGAGAGCTTGAAGAAGATTCAAGAGTTATACAAGGATGGACGAGCAACAAAAGAAGATTATACTAAAGGTTTACAAGCCTATCAAGCATATTTGGGGGAGATCAAGAGTGTCCAGAGGGATAAAGCAGCTGCGGCTAATGAGGGGTATCGTTACTATTAGTCATAACATATGGGAATACATTCACAACTTAAAGAAACTTCTCAATTGTTTGTTTCATAGTTATTTGTTTGATATGTATAAGACAACAATGTTATCGAGAATAGGACGGCGTAACAGGTATATTACTGCATTAGCTGGTACTGAATTGAGTGGTGGTCGTAGCAGTATAGTCTCGGCGGCGGCGTCATTTTCTTTGCAATCAACAACATCATGCACCTTGTGCACTCCTGCTTCATGGCAACAATGTAGAACGTATAATACTACCTGTCAACAAGCTACTTCGCTATCTTCATCTATAACATATAATGAATATTCTACACAGTATAAATTGGTACCGATATCATCGCCGCCGGTTGTTCGATATACGTCAACAAGTATTACTTCTACACCAAATCAAGATGATACAAATAATAGAGGTGAAGAACTATATCAACAAGCAATGTCTGCACTAACAAAAGCATCTAAAGCTAAACAAAAGCATGAAGAAGAATTATTAAAAGAACAATTTGAAGCAATGGAGAAACAAAGGATAAAGACACAACAGCGTCAATTGAATAGAAAGAGTAGTAATGATCCTCGTTTACAAAGGTTAAATGATATAGATGCACAAAGTGCTAATGATGATGGAAAGGGGGGCGGTATAAATGATAGAGCAGCAGGAGTGGCAGTAGTACGAACAATAGTGAAACAATCTAATGCAAAGAGTATAATACAAAAGAAGATACATGTAGAGCAATCAAATGATGGAGCAAAGTCAAAGAACAATGAAGAATCAGAAGAATATTATCAAAAGTTAGCACAAGAATATCTGGAAGAAGCAGCATTCAAATATGGGCATCCATTGGCATTAGTACGATTAGGTAATGAGGCATTAACTCACTCTAAGAACAGCAGTAAAGACGATACAACAAAGCCTCTATTTAATACAGAGAGAATGACTTCATGGATATTAGAATCACCAATCAAACTTGGTGCAGCTCTAGCATTCATTGAAGACAAATCATATAACGTGCTTGCATTACAATTATATCAAGAGGCTGGTAAGCAAGGTTCGTCGGAAGGATGGTATAACTTTGGTCATATGTTGTGGGAGGGTGGTGCAGTATCTGATGATATTAGTTGGTCAGATGGTGCAACTGATAAGGAAAAGGCAATCGATGCCTTTCATAAAGCAATTGAATTGCAAGATTCGGATGCAATGTACTTTGTTGCTGCTCAATATCTAAACTATGATGAAGAAGAAGGTGGAGATGAGAATGAGAATGAATTGCTTGTCAAGTGTTATGAACTATATGGATCAGAGTTTCTCTTGAAGCTAAAGGCTGATAGATTAGAGAATGAGTGGGATACATTCATGGAGAAGAGTAGACAACCTGATGACGAGTCAAACACTACATTGGATTCATCTGCCCAAACTCAACAACAAACAGATAGCCAGATGAAACTATTATCTTTCTCCAATATGTATCATCAATATGGATATGCACTGTTACAGTATGCTGCCTTCGGCCATGAACATGGCCCAGCTTTACATCATTTGGCATTACTACATAATCAAAACGATAATATACAAACCTTTCATCAGATATTGAACAAAGCGGCTAGTACTGGCAATCCCGATTCACTGTTTTTACAAGGCCATTGTTACTATACAGGTTCGGATGGGCACAATAAGAATATTCCCCTGGCATTAGAGAACTTCTTGGCAGCATCAGAAAGTCAACATGTCGATGCAATGGTATCTGCAGGGGCTATATTACACCAAGGAGTCATTAGCGACGATGGTAGAAGAAACGTTATAATACAACGTGATCAACAACGTGCTTTTGAGTTATATCAACAGGCAGGTGAACTTGGCAGTATTGAAGGTTGGAGGAATGTAGTTAGTTGTTATGCTACCGGGCAAGGTGTGCCGAAGTGTATTGACACTGCAAAGTATATTGCTAAAACAATGTTGAGGGATTAGTACCCATAGTAATAAGTGTAAGATCAGATACTAAAACTCTATGCCGAGACTCACTTACAGAGCTCACACTAGTAGCGTAGAGGCTCACAAAGTTAAGCTCTTTTCAGATGGCGGTGAGCTGGTGATCCGACATAAAGAGAGATTTTTCGAGTTAGTGATTGTGATGTTCTCTTTCTCTTTAGTGGGCGGTGCATACATTCAACAAAGAACGAGAGTAGATACGGCTCTAGTCATTATATTATTGCAGTGCTCTTTATTATAGTCTCATGTGACATAACATGGTCTTCACCAATCGACGAAAGTGGAGTACTAATAATGAACAGCAAACAAACAACAATCAAACAAAAACATACACCGATGATAAAATAGACATTAACAAGTTTCTACTAATTGGAGAGGATAATGAGAATAAACAATCTTTAAATACAATGAATGCCTTGTGGTATGCATTGACGCTTGAACCAGTGGCAGTTCAAAATCAGCGATGCAGTAAGTTTTTGAGACATATCATATGTCAATACATATCTTCAAATCTCACAATCTATAAATCATCAAACCTGATATTACATTATACTATCCAAAAATCTCTCGTAACTCATACTAGTCATGTTTTTCGAATGTATTGCAATATTCGGAGCTTTGCTGGTAGGAGCCGTATGGATAATATTTGAATGGCGATACTCAACAATGGTGGAAAGATATAATACAACTCTTGATAGAGTATTTGATTGCATTATGGGTATTGCATTAATAAGTAATGTCTTCTTAACTGTATTGGCTAGTTGGTTCTGGGTGAGTTGATATTGATTGTTATTATATTACTGGAAGAATGATGCCCATGTATCTCAACAACATCCACTGAACAATACACTAAAGATGGAGAGTATCATGGTAAACTCTAGTCAGGAGAATTATCTTGTGGCTTGTTTACGACCAATTACAGTACTAGTATCGTTGGTTATGTTCACTACAATCGTTGTCATAATCGGCCTCGGAGTTGGAGTCGTCGGCCATTTTTACGGACATGTGCCCGAGATATCAATATCTATGACGCTGCTATTAGTCATAGGACTAATCGGAGAGAGAATTTATCACCATTATATGATAGACGTCATGTCATTGGAGATATACCATTGTTTCATCATTGGACGTTTCATGATGAATCCCTTGCTTGAAATTACTGGCCGGGACAAACTGAAACATCGAGCTGAACTCAGAGCTCAACAGCTTAGAACTCAATATGGAATAGACAAACATCAGCAACAACAAGAACAACATAATTGGGAAAGTCTTGACAGCCTCCTTAGAACAGCAGTGACAAACCTAGGAAGAACAGAATCATCAAATGCATCCGAATATATAGACAAACTCGAGAAAGATTGGCTGACATCAGTTATACATCTACGGGGAAGAGATGTTGTGTTCTTGAATAAGTACATGCCATTATTATTAGCAGAAGAGGTGCACAGATTACTCAAAGTTAAATAATGATGATGACATATATGAACATATACAAGTCAACAGTAATTTAGAACATACCACGATACTAGCCTACTATTCTATCCGTGTACCGCTGCCGATACTATTGATTGATCTCACACTGATTCAGGCACAATTAGTTGAGCTCTTTAGATGGTGGTAATCTGTGATCCGACATAAAGAGTTGTCTCGCAATATGCGGCTGCCTGCTAATCCGTTAGAAGGGAGTTAGATATATTGCCATCGGGTTACCATATATCGGCTGTCAATAGCTGTTAATGCTCTTGTTGTGTCGGTAGTCTTGATGAACGCTAGATATTAATCATATTATCACATAAGCACGCCATACATTCAAACAAAAATTTAACAATTTCATCATTATGCCAAAGCACATCCTCATCACTGGTGGAAATAGGGGGCTTGGATTGGCCTGTATTAAACTGCTACTCTCCTCTACATATTCCTCTGATAAACTTCACATCATCATGGGTACTAGAAACATTAAAGCTGGTGAGTGTGCCATTTCGAAACATCTATCACAATACCGAACACAAATAACGCCAATATGTATCGATGTTACGGACAAGTTATCAATTGCAAAAGCGGTAGAGAAAGTACGATCTATATCACCAAAACTGTCAGTGCTTATTAATAATGCCGGTATATTGGATGGATCTGATGTCATTAAAACAAATTATCAAGGTGTGGTGAATGTGACCAATGCCTTTCTGCCTTTGTTATTAGAAGGTGCATCAAAGTCAAATGATGAAGACAATGATACAGCAACACTACCGTGTATAATTGCAACGTCCTCTTCAGCTGGTACTCGATTTATGGCATCTTTACCACAACATCAATCACAAATACTCTTATCAGAAGAACTAACAATTGATACCCTAACAACCAAAATTAATGAACTGGCTAATGAAAAAGATGTCGATAAATACTCTTTATCAAAATGTGCAGTCAACTGCCACACTCAAATCATTGCAAGAAAGTATAAAGACAGATTAAATGCCATTGCAGTTAGTCCAGGCTTTACTAATACAGGAATGTGTGTAAATTACACGGGTAAACGACAACCAAAGAGTGTTGAATTAGGTGCAAGTGTATTCTATGAAGCTCTGTATGGAATAGGCAAAGGAAAGAGTGGTATATTTCTAAAACAGAATTCCATTGTGGGAACAGCTGTAGAAGATGCAGAGACTGTTGAGACTGAGTGGTCAACTTGATATGAACAGTGGGCTATCCCATGAGTAAACTAATATACTTATAGCTTGGCCACAAGATGTAGCAATTCAAACATCGATACTTAATTTACAATACGTTCCTTTGCTTCCCTTCAAACACTATCATCTTCCATTTCTTTCCTATTCAAATAATACCCCTACGACGCATTTCTACAAATAAAGGCTCAACTCTCTCCCTCTCATCACTCTTCATCTCATCACAACTTTTTTGATAGCACCGTAATGTTTGGGCATATTCATCTTTAGTAACATGACCCAGCATAAATCCTTTCTTCGTCACATCCAACGATACGGTGTGTCCTGCCCTAGCTGCAAGCATTAAATGTTTATGCGCTCGACGAATGGCCTGTGTAGAGGAATCATCATCAACCTCGTGGGCTCCTAGGCAACACCTTGCATTTACATCCCCCATCATAGCCGCAATCTCATGGTAGTGCTTAGCTTTTTTGTTGTCCTCTCCTACACCTAAACCACTTTCGTATAACTTGGCTAGATTGTAATATCCAGAGGCACATCCCAATTCTCCAGCTTGGAGAAAATATTTATGAGCTTTTCCATAGTCTTGTGGGAGACCATGCATACCTTTGAGATACATCGCTCCAAAATAAGTGATGGCATCGCCGTTTCCCTTATCCATATGAACCTTTAGTCTTTTGATAAGTTCATCGTCCGAACGAAACTCTGGTTTTCTACAGAATGCACATAAATGTTCTTCAAACTTTTTGCCTTTCCCAGTTTCCCAAAATCCAATCTGGCAACCAATACAAATAATTTTACCACAACATGACTTGAACACCTCATTGGTTTCTCCGTCAACTGGTAGGGGTACCATGCATATAGGACATTCTTGAGTAGGCGGGTGATCTTTGAATAGGTTTTCTTCATACAACTCCGCAGCACGCTTCTTACATTCTTTTTTGTGTTGGGGTCGGTGAGCTTCTTGACAATCTCTACTACAATATTTAACCATCTTACATGACGCACATGATTTGAGATCACTACTTGCCTCTTCGCCCTTGCCACAATTAGCACATATAAACAAAGTACTTTCTTCTGATGATGTGTTGCTCATTATTTTTTTATTCGGATATTGTCTTTGGTATAAGTAAACTTTCCACCCGACGATCTATCCCAAGACGGTATATATAGTACGTATAGTGCTTCAATGATGATATACTAATATATATTACGCCGAATATGTTATGATAAGTACGAGTAGGTACACCAAGAGAGATAAGAGAACCTCTTGCGATTTGCAGTTGCAACTAAACTCACTTCTTCTTCACTCTACGCTCCGCTGCAAAAATGAAGACTACAAAAAGATAAAGAATAATAATTTTATCCGCCTTAATCTTTCGCTAACAGATATTAGTTATCCAGCCGCCGTTATCATACCTAATACATCATTAACAATCAATCAAGACAAAGATTTAAGGATACCGGCAAACAAATTTTATTCATCTCTACTTAAATAGAAGTCTCTCCTCATACATGGCTCCTCTTTACTTTTACAAGTAGCGCATATACCATCTCATGATACGATAATAGTGTTTGTATGCTATCAATATCTTCCTAATCTTCTCTTGGTGGTGGACTCCATTAGGGTATCTTTTCCCAGAAGTTTCTTTTTTTATTTGAGCTCAAGTTTCAAGTTTCAGGCTATCACTGATTCTGATATTGAATTGTACTGTTGATTATTTACGATATCGTACTTACCTACTGATAGACAGAATTATAATTAATAGACGTGGTTAATACCTTTCATTATATACTACTTCTTAAAAATCAAATCAATAATAATGCCATCACTACTATCATCACTCCGAACAGCACGAGAATATGTAACACCAACATTAAAATCATCAGCCTTCCTTACCAAAGGAGTACTAACACCAGAAGAATTCATCGCGGCAGGTGATGAATTAGTATTTAAATGTCCAACATGGAGTTGGGAGGCAGGTGACCCATCCAAACGTAAAAAGCACTTACCAAAAGATAAACAATATTTAATAACACGAAATGTACCATGTTCAGCGCGAGTTAGTTCCTTAGAAAATGTTGTGGCTGTTGAGAATAACATGCCGGGTGGGTGTGATGGTAATGATGATGATGATTGGTTAGTTTCACAAATATTGACAGAGGAGGAACAGAAGTTGAGAGCTGAGAAGGCATTGATGGATGAATTTGATATATTAGATGATGATGGTGAAACTATGGTACAAGCAAGTGAAGTTGAGAAGGAGGTTGCAAAGTTATCTCTATCTGATGATAAGAGAGTTGATGAAAGTGCAAAGGTTGATACAACAACAGCTGCTAAAGAAGAAGAGGAAGATGATGAATATGCAGACATGGCAGACTTTGAAGATGATAACATCTTAGAAGATGAGGCAGCTGCCGTTACAACTACTCCATCAAACAACAACACATCAAACAACAATGTACTAAAAGTACGATCCTACGATGTATCAATAACATACGACAAGTATTATCAAACCCCAAGAGTATGGTTAATGGGATACACAGATGATGGTACGAACAAACCATTAACTGGTAATGAAATGATGCAAGATGTTATTAGTGATTATGCACATCGTACTGTAACTGTTGAGAATCATCCACATGTTACTGGTCCACATGCTAGTATCCATCCTTGTCAACATGGTGCTGTTATGAAAACGATTGTTAGGAATTTAACTAAAGATGGAGAAAATGATAGTAGTAATAGTCCGAGTGTGGAGATGTATTTGTTCATCTTTTTGAAATTCGTTAGCTCTATGATACCCACAATTAGCTATGATTTTACAATGGATGTTAGTGCATCGACAAAGAAATAAGGTTGATGATGAGGGGGTATAGAATATAGATTGTTGTGTATGTATAGAAGGGTGGTTAAATTATTGAGGGGGATGAGATGGAGAGATAACTGTGTCGTCCCTATATTGAATCAAGAGGCTTATGAGTATGTGTCATGTATGGTAGCGCACTAGTTCGACATCATGTTATGTATCTTAAAAAGAGAATGTATGAGTATGTTAAAGAAACTCTATTCTATTATTATATTGTACAGTCTACGCTGTGCTGTTGCTCAATATAGCAGCTGGTTTGATCCTGACAAACACATGAACATATACCTAGGCAAAACAAACCGATATCTTGTTTGTGTCCTTAACACATGGTCCCTTACTCTTCGGTCTTCTTATGATGGGGAAAGAATACCTCGACCTCATCATCTACAGCATGGATTACTTTGTTTTCGACAGTCTCTACCGCATGAAAGATTGCTTCCTCGGCCTGATCGAGCTCATCCTCAAGTTCCTCATCAAAACTTCTCTTGCTCATCTTGACTTCCTCCATGTTGTTGTCCTTTGATTTTCTACTCCTCTTTGTCTTTACTTCCTTTTCGACAATTGATCCGATGCCCCAGGGGCCCAAATCAGCTCCGCTCCAACTATGGCTTCCATTGCTAGCCACCAAGAGGATGGCAAAAAGAAGGATGCGAAGCCGAAGCATGATACAAAATGAATATAATGTTTAACTGTTGCCCGGCTTTGTTTATGAGAGCTTAGCAAAGATCCATGAGATAGCAGCCCCTACTCAATTCTGACACTTGGCTTCTCATCGCTCTTATGCAGCCTTTTGCAACTCAAGACCATCTACCTTATAAGCAATTATGCATAGAACTCCTTCAGTCAAGAGTAGCGGAATCCTTAACTTTTAAAGATGGAAACTGTAGTTGAATAAGTGGACCATTATATATGCAAACTGTGTATCTATTAGAAATTAACCTCCTTGATATTTGCAGTTGAGTTGGTCTTCTTGAAGAAGGTCCTCCTTAGCGACTCCACTGTGCCCTGTCTCATCTTTAGCTTTAACACTTTTGGATGATCATCTGGGTAGTCCAGCTGTTCATAGATTTCCATTGCTGACTGCCAGTTGATTTGAGCTTTAGATTTCTCATTCGTCTCTTTTTGCAAATCACCCATTAAGGTTAGGGCTTGCGCCATCTCTTCATCTGGATCATCTTCTTCGTCGGAGCGAATCCTCATGTACTCTTCAAAGAGCTGCTTGGCATCATCATAGCTGTTTAACCTTGAGTGTATTGAACCTATCTTGAACAAGACCTGTGCCACTGAAGTATGATTATATCCATTGACAAGTGTTCTAATACGTAGAGCTTCCTCATAAGATGCATTGGCATCGGCTAGTTTTCCAGCAATCGTTTGGATATTACCAAGACTGATGAATGAGTCTGATACTCGAAGGTCGTCAAACCCATAATCTTTCTGTCGAACTGCCACGATTTCAGCATGTGTATCCAAGCAAGCATCATAGTCTTTCCTCTTCTTGTATACACTAGCAATGTTCTGAAGTGTTGAAACTACCTTGGACTTGTTTCCAACTGCTCGCCTAATCTCAAGAGCCTTCATAAACGGGTCCATCACCTCATCCCCAAAGACATTACCCATCCGCAACTGCATAAAGCCCAGAGTGTTTAGTATATCACCAGTATCGGCATCAACATCACTAAATGTTTCTTGTCGTATCCTTAGAGCTCGATTAAGGCAAGTTGATGCCTCCTCAAACTTCCCATGAAACAAAAGAGCAACTCCTTTACTATATTCTACCTGACCGACACTTGGACTGTCTTGTCCATCAAGTTTGGACCGCACCTGGATAGATTCGTCAAAGCAGAACAAAGCCTGCGTCATCTCATTCATCTCTTGTAGCAACTCCCCAAGGCTCAGTAATATGCGTGCAACCAACTCATGTTCTTGTCCATAGACAGTAATTGCCTGTTCTAGTGCTTGCTCAAAGTTTGTTTGTGCCGGCTCATAAAAGGCTAATGATTTCCAAAGCTTGCCACTGAGTAATAGGATAGAAGTTAACTTCTCATTATTCTTCAGCGTTGTATTGTAGATACGATCTGACTCTGCCATGCACTTTACAGCAAGTTGGGCTCGATCTTGTTGAGCATAGATGGATGCCATCTCATACAGAACATTCGCCACATCAACATGACATCCAAGCAATCTTCGTCTCTGTAAAAGACATATTTGAAAGTGACCTAAAGCATCTTCGTGATCGTTCATTGCTGAATGAATACATCCAATGTCAAACTGAGAAGAGACAGAGCAGAACATGATGAGATGGTTTGATGGCAAGGAGATGCATTGAAAGTAGAACCACAAAACTAGACTTACATGAATACTTGCAACCTTTTCATGTTCACCACCAAACAATGTATCGAACATGGCAAGAGCCTGGTTATAAAAGGAAAGTGCATCATCTTGTCTTTCTTGTAACTTGGCAACTATACCTTCCGCATAACAAATCTCGGCATTATCGTGTAGATTTCTCTGTGATTCCAACTTTTGCAACCTGGAATACTCCTCGAAACATGTAATTGCTTCCTCATGCTCTGATTGTTCAAGGTAAACATGAGCCATTTGGTAGAAGATACAAGCTAGGCCTGGATCGTCTTCCCCCAGAGCAGCTAGCTTCCAATTCAGCGACTCGTTAAATGATTTCATGGCATCTGCCAAGTAGAATAGACAGAATTGAGCACATCCTCGTCCATACAGCGCGTTAGCAACCTCAATGGCAGTAACAGTGTCACTTGAGTAGCCTATACCCAATATTTCACTAAAACAGTCTAGTGCCTTCCCTGCTTCCCCTGTACAAAGCAATATATTGCCAATGCGTAACATGGTTTGTACAACAGGACAACTTTCCACGCCAAAGATAGATTCTCTTATCTTCTTAACTTCTTGAAACTTATCGAGGGCTGGCAGCAAGATTGTTCAATAATGAGATGGGTTAGTGTTAAGGGAACAGGCTGAAGATAGTCGATATAGAGTTGTTTGGTAGCTTACCTTCGTCATAGTTGCACAAGCTGTCATGACAACTTGCAATTTTGTACAAGGATTCAGCTACCTCTGCACTCCTGTCATTATCATCAAGCAGTATAATTCTCAGGTCATCTTCAAAGGTTGCAATAGCCTCGTTATATTTGCCTGAGTTGTAATAGCAGGTACCAAGATCAGCACTGACCGATGCCACAGACTCGTGTTCTAGTATGAGGAGGTTAGATTGACATATTAGTATAGTGTCATGTATTAGAATAGTTCAAAAGATCATACAGAGTCAGCTAATTCATCACTTACCTTCACCAAACAACATCTTTCTCATCGAGTGTTCCTTTGAAAACCAAAGAGATGCAGAGAGGAAATCACCTCTCCTTTCATTCAGAACTCCAAGTGCATGAATAATAATTGCAGACTGTAAGTTATCAGTCTTGATGAACCCTTCCTCGCAGATTCGTAGAGCTTCCTCGAGGTGAGACGCAGATGTAGTATCCACACCACTTTCCAAACCTTGACATGCCAGTGTGACGCCAAGACTGTAATGGGTACGAGCAACAACAAACGAGTCACCCAAGAGTGCTTTCCTTATTTCAAGTGCAAAGTGGAAGCAGTTCGAGGAGTCGTCATACTTGCCCAGGATTGATAAGAGACTTCCCAATTCAAACATGATGGTTGCAAACAAGAGATTCATGGAATGTTGAGCATTTTGATATACCAATACAGCTTGCCGGAAGCAGTCTATAGCACGGATTCCCTCTCCGAGCACACTGAACAGCATGCCTTCGGTACTTAAGATACTTGATCTGTAACCGTCTTCTGTGCCTTCTAGAGAATTGTTATGCTTGAAGAGATGTAGAGCTTTTGTAAAATGATCAGAGGCTTCTAACTTTCTTTGCATTTCAATCAGGACTGTCCCGATTGTGAACTGAATAGAGGCAATCAGTGGATCATTAGGTCCTAATTCCTCTTCCCACAGTGTTAATGATGTTGTATAAGAAGTCAAGGAGCTTTCTAATTCTCCCCTACACTGCCTTGCATATCCTAGACCCAGATATGCCCTTGCCGCAAGAATTGTATCACTGCCTTCTAAAGATGAATGTTCTAATGTAGCTTTATTGTCATGAAAGTCAAAGTGGCCATTCTTTATTGCATCCGTATATGAATTCAAAGCAAAATCGAAGTCATCACGACCCTCTACAGTTGTTGCACTGGGATCAATGGCATCGATTCCATCTGTACTGAAGAATGACGAATCATTCATCCCTTTTTGTGAATGATCGAGATGTAGAGCCACATCATTACCGAGGCCTGACACTTTGAATGCATCAGCAGTATCACCACTGGCTTCATTAATGTCTCCATCAATATTGTTGAGAAGTTCTTCAAGCTTAAGACTATCTTCAGCCAATGAATGCCTTGAAGTGGGCTTCTCTCCTTGTGGTCTGGAGTGTGGTATGCCATCGGATATGTCAGGGACATTGTTGATCGTTTCTAGTTGTTGAATGTCATCTTCAAGTGCAGGTTCTTCATTTGTCGATCTCGAGCGATCAATTTGTTCTTGATGAAGTGATGATTGTCGGCGTGAGCTTGAAGGTGGCGATGATAAATCGGTTGGTACGTCATCGGGTATATCAGGGACATTAACCTTAACAAAATCTCGTTTGCTCTCATCAGCAGGTGTGATTTCGACCTCTGCCACATGATCACTCTTCTTTATTGCAACCTTATATGTTGGTGAGGCAAGTGAATCCATGGATGATAGTGATGAATCCGATGGTACTCGTCCTGCCGTCAGCATGTTACTTTGTCTTCGTACAAAGTCAACGGGTGAAGCTAACGAGTCTAGTGATGATACCACAGATGACATGGTCCTTCGTCCACGATACTTGGAAGACCTACTGCTGCGCGACAGGGCGGACGATGATCGTGATGAATTAGGTAAAAGAGGGGGTCTACCCTGTTGATCGGCAAGATCGGCATCTTCTTCTACTTCTCTCTCAACAGGCAAAGATGGATGAACCACACTTGCTTTGGGCTGAGTAGGACCTGCTGTATCCAATGAATCATAAAAGGCACCAAATTTGACCGACCTCTCGACAGGCGAAGCACCAATACCGGGGTTGTGACCATCCAACATACTCCCATATGAAATATCACTCAGTGCTGATAAGACGTCACTACTGCGACCCTCCTTGACTTTCTTTTTATCATTGAATGTATGGAGCATATATGCCTCAGTGCTTTGTGTTGAGGCCTTGAGCTTCTTCATGATTTTCTTTGAGCTGTCTGTTCGGGCGATTGACCTTTTGACTTTAGATGCGTTTGAATGTCGATCAACAATCTGATGTACATCATCAGCTTCATCTTGTGGTGCCCAGTCGACTACCAATTCATTATCACCAAAATCCACAGAGGCCATGGAATTACTTAGATCATTACTATGGTTTGATTTACTTTGGTCGCCACCCCCTCGAGATATGTGGCCACTTCCGCTACGACTTCTTGAAAAAGCAGTTGGCACTATAAAGGATCCGTGGCTTTTACGACTTCCGTTACTTTGACTTCTTGTATATGAAGGTTGCTGGTATTGATCTGATTCGTCTATATTGAAATGTTCGTCTTCATCTTGTGTATTATCTGACTTGAGGATAGCTGTAGGGTTATCATTCTTCAAGGTATCTTCTCCATTCCTTTCTTCGGATAAAGATAATTTGCCGCTATTTTCTGCTTCTGCTGCCGTAAGCACTGGTACTGTCGGAGGAGAAGCTAAAGATGACACCGGACTTGGCCAGTCTACACCACCATCACCATTCTTTTCCTTGGGTGTATTTCCTCCCTCATCGAGAAGAGCGGAGGCACCCATACTGCGATGAAATGATTCCCTATCCATTGTAGCCTTGAAATCATTAACCAACGAAGGTCGAAACCTTGATAACTCAGAGGCACTTGAATAGAAACTTGGTAGTGATCCACTACTTCGATGGCTTGTGTTATTTGTAAGGGTGGCATTGGCGTGTTGTTCTTGCTCTTCAGGCTGCTGCTCATCCGTCATGATTCCCCATTTTGTTTCTTGGATTGGATGATCTTCTTCTTCTACTACTACTACTTCGGTGGCTGCATCTTTGTTATCTACCTCCGGCTTAACTTCAGTATCATTCGGCTCTACAACAATGGGGGCGATGTCTTCTCCCCGTGCATCATCACCTGATTCCTTAACTGGTGGCGTCGTATCAACAAGGCTAATCAATACCTTATCATGAGCACCCTTTAACAATATCGGACTCTTATATGTCACTATACCCCGTTTCTTGGCAGCCTTTAATGTGGCAGCTATTCCCTCATAATGATTTTGACATAATTCATCATCAAATAATTCACCAAATGTAACACTTGGTTGAGTAGGGTCGCCAATACGCCATATGTCTAGTTGTAATTGTTGTAATTCATAATTTAATCGTTCTTCTACTTCCGTAACTCTTTTATCTGATGATGATTGCTGCTGTGGAGCTGATGGTTGTTTAGTGGCTTCATTATGAGTTATTGATGATGTAGAGTTATTAAATCTTGAAAAGAATGGAAGTTTATCACCCGATCTGTCAGATTGAGATTGATTTGTCGGATCGCTACCTCCTCCTTCTCCTAGGGGACTCCTGTTTGATGATGATAAGTTCAACTTCTCGAGTATATCATTGGATGATGATCCTCTTCCACCGCCACTTCTATTAGATGAATTGAAGGATGAAGTTAATTTTCGAAAGAAGGGTATCTTCTCTTCTTCCTCTTTATCCTTGGTATTATTATTTGGTGGATTATCATCGTTAGTATTAGATTGATACTTCTTCTTGGGTCTTGGGAATATATTGCTAATCAACCCTCCTACATTTTGCTCTTCTTCCTCATTGTTAGGAGATTCTTCCGACTGCTCCTTTACTGTTGCTGTCCCATTTTTCTTTTGTATTCTACTAATCCGTCTTCTCCTTTTAGATGATGAACTAGATTGTGATGATGAGGAATCATATGCATCCAATAATTGATTAATAATATCTTTGGATGAGGAAGTACTCTTGTGCCTTAAATGTTGAGGTTGTAACTTCTTTACAGCATCATCATCACTATCCGAAGACATGATATCCTCAATACCACTAACGCCATTGGGTAATACAGTTGGATTATACCGTATTAGATTAGATTCTTCTTCTTCTTGGGATAATTGTCGTTCATATGCTACTCTTGGTTCTTGTTTTCGCTCTTCTTGTTGTTGCCATTCACCTACGGCTATTGGTTGTATTGTTGAACTGCTCCTCCTTTCGGCTACTGCTTCTTTTATATCATCATCATGATCTGACATTTGTTCTATTGATGAATCCCCATCGTTTGATGAAGAAGATGCAAATGAATATCCTTCCTCCTTGGAATAGGTTGAATACTCAGATTTAAGACTTTCCGGTGGAGAATCAAGATGTTGACTGGGTCCACTTCGATGACTATCATCAGTAATAGCTGGCAAATCACTATTAGCCATTTGCTGACTTTTACGAAGTGCCGCGGCATTCAACATTAACTGTCCGGCACTACCATCTCCCAATGAACTATCACTACCAATTAGATCTGAACTTCGTCTTCTTCTTCCCTGTGTTGTTGGGTTATTCATGTCGGTATTATCCTCAGGCATCGGGCTTGTTGTATCCTGATCGGCAATGGGTAACGTAGATTGAATCTCATTTAATTCCGTATCAATTGAATCCACTTCGTCGTTATTATTCTCTGCTGATAGCTTTGTTGCAATGTCTATTATTGAACTACCAATCTCACCCTCTTCTAATGACGAGCAACTTCCAATATCATCCCCTACAGCCTCTACTATTTGATTGACTGCTGCTCCTTTAATCTGCTGTTCATCCACATCATTATCCTGTTGCAACACTCCATCACTACTACCGCTACTCATCCATTTGCTAGTTAACGATTGTCGAATAGTATTAAATGGTGAATTTGATATGACGGTATTGACCAATTCTGATATGGTCCCCTCTTCTTCTTCTTGAGTATTATTATTCGGTGTATTGCTGTTGTTGTCTACATTATCCGGTGGCTCTGTAAGAGTGCGAGGGTGAGAGTTGCTCTTAGCATTACCTGCGAACGATGAATTACTACTACTTGAATCTTCTTCTCCATTAACTGATGATTCATTGGCAGTGTAATAATCAGAGCTATGATAATTTACATTATCAATATCTGTATCTTCATTTTCCTCCATTGATTGGCTATTATTAAATTTTACAGATACTAATGATTCTTGATCAGTATTAGTAGATGGTCTTCTTCTCATACCCTGTTGTTGCCGAGATGGTGAGTTATCACTCATATGTTCATCTACTATTTCGGGAGAATGTGACATTAATTGTGACGATATTAGATTATACGCCTCGGCACTACTATTCTGTGTTGATGATAATCGATGTGTTTCCTCTGTTTCTTGTTTCTGTAGTAGTGTTTTATTATTATTGTTATTATTCTTAGATTTCATTGTAATATCCCCCTTGTCATTGTTGTTAGTGCCGCTATGATTATTAATACTAATACCGCTATTAGTAGTACTAGTAACAGTAGTTGTAGTACCATTGTGTTCTAATATGTCATCCAAATCTAATTCGTCATCTTCTTCTTGATAATCACCGTAGATATCTTTATATGAAAATTTTATCGATGTAGTTGCAGCAGACTCGTCGTGAGAGGATTGATTTGATTGTTTCGATGTAAAGCTTGATTTATTATTATTTGTAGTACTGTTTGTAGTGTTCTTTATTGTAGTGTTAGTAGTAGATGATTGATCAATTGCAATATCGTTTACTGGAGTAGGCTCAGCCTTCTTATTCATGCTATTAGATACTGCCGTAGTAGTATCATTATTATTACTCAGCTGCTTTTTAGTAGTAGTACCCTTCTTCTTACGTCTAAATCCAACTTGTTTATCTTTGAATGATGTTCTCATCTTTGGTTGCTGCTGCTGTTGTTGTTGTTGTATAGTATTAGTGGTAGTAGTTGTTGGGAAAGTACGATACGGCGATATCTCAGAAATTAACAACTCGATGCCGTATACAAATCACACTTTAAACTACTGTTGTACCGATATACCAACAAACAACAGTGGTTTGATATTGTATTGGGGGTGTATTAAAGGCTGCCAATAGCAGGTTACTTGCGTTTAATGAGAGTACAAAAGATTACGATCTTTCGTACGTATTTTCTAATTCAGCAAGGAAATATCGACACGTGTAATAATACTTCCGTATTGGTACGAAGTTGACATATTAACCATGAGATTTCTCTACTAACAAAAGCGGCGGCCATAGCAATCAATCTAGACCATCTCTTGAACCACTAAACAACTCTATATCACGTATATAATGCCATTATTCAGTAATACCTCTTCCTATAGTATCAATCTCAAGGGAGGACCCTTGCAACACATCACAAACACATATCCACTAATTTCTCAACAACTACCAGCCCTACAATGATGATTCTTAGCTCTAAATAATCAGAAGAATGAGATCTACACGTTTATGGCACTAACAGCAATGACAAGGGGGATATTACAATGAAATCTAAGAATAATAACAATAATAATAAAACACTACTACAGAAACAAGAAACAGAGG
>Ga0214477_100022_pt1 | contig 90280 bp, 74 predicted proteins | sample M1_20Mar14CPVII9_FD_165058 | JGI IMG/M metagenome (GOLD analysis project Ga0214477, IMG submission 165058) | Marine eukaryotic communities from Monterey Bay, California, United States - M1_20Mar14CPVII9sort6BwellC16 | ecosystem: Environmental > Aquatic > Marine > Unclassified | place: USA...
GAATATCCGGTCAAAGTCTCCTCGCACATTATACATTTGTCATGTTACAAGAGATGATATTATACTGGGTTTCATGGCTGAGTATCAGAGGATTAGAAGGGAGGAGGAGCGACCATTTGAAGCAGCGTTGTTAGTTTGTGGCCGTAAAGACAAGTATCAAATGGCAGATGAGGTTAGAGATATGTTTGAAGGACTGGAAGGGGCACCTGTAATGATAGTTGGGTACAGCACACATCAGGCCATGCAGATGATACACGACTTTACTCCCAAACTGAATATTGATGATAAGAATCGAGTAAAGAAGGCAGTCGAGCATTACGAACCATACATTGATTTTGAACAATTATTGGATCGGGCGTCAGAGTAGTACGAAATAGTTGGGGGAAGGAGGTTAGAGAGTTAAGACAGTGTAAGATACTTTATCAATAGAGAAAGATACCTCTTATTGCATCTCGGAAATATCTGGAATCTATGAACGCTTCCCATACTGCCAGCAACATAGAAGAGAGTACCATTTATGTATGTATCCAATGCCATTAGGTAACTCTCATTGGAATGTAATAGCGTCTCTAGCTAGAGAGATAGAGACAGAGATTTTGTCGTTCAACAACACTTGGTCATTCCGGTATCTCCCCCGCCCCCAAAAATTTGAACTCAACTCCAAAGAAGTCACCATACCATACCGCTTCTCGTACCGCTATCGACCCCATTAATTATTGCAATTGTACTTCTTAGTTGTCCACCATGTCGACATCTGAAGAGCTTTCCCTACTATCACCTCCCACGGCCTCTAAACTTGCTGGCAATATGAGTACAATCCAAATAAAAAAGGTAAACATGTGACATGGTGACATGTCGTGTCAAAATAAATTATCAATCATATGTACCTCTCAACTTTCTTTTTCAAACTATACCAAACTAATGCGTCATATTTATATTCTCAGAATCCTCGATATCCTCATAAGACTTGCAAATATGCCGGGGTTACCTTTCGTGAGTAGTAAATTCTTATTCTATTGCAATAATGTTTATGCTCTTTTATATGTTACACATGATTGCAATGTATATAACGCACTAACTCACCACCATATATGTATATCGTTGCAAATCAAATAGGTTCATCTCGTGAAAAGTATCAAGCTCGTATATATAAAGGCAACAAAGAATATAATCTTGGATTATTTGAAGTCGCCGCTGATGCAGCCCTCGCCTATGACACTACTCATCGTTTATTAAAGAAGATAACTGTCTCTTCCAATGCAGGATCCGAGAAGGAGGCAATGGCAGCATATGATGCTGATTCCGAAGCTACTCATTGGTTAGACTTTGATGAGGAGAAGGCCGAGGAGGCCAATAGTTGCGTTGATAAAGATAAGTTGAACTTCGAGAAACCACAGAACTACAGGGAAGAACGTGAACTTGAGATTAATGAAAGTAAGGAGGCAAGTACACAGAAGCATAAGAATTCACCCAGTGAAACTACTGTTAAAATGGTTGTCCGTAAAGAAGCCATCAGAGTTGTAAAGGTTGTCATCGGGCTAGATGAAGGGTCGAAAAAGAAGGGAAGAAAAGCTGGTAAGGATGGAGTCATAGATGATTCAATGTGGGAATCTGCAGCAAAGGTGAGTTATAATACAACTGAAGTTCTTATTCATATCATCTTGTGTTCAATTGCAACAGAACATGTTAATGATACACGATATGATATCCTACTTGATTGAGAGATAGACACATCTTATGTTCATGATTGAAGACTTCAAATAATCGTGATATCCAATGGTAATCTCACACGCTCTCTTTCTTCTTACTTCAAACTTATATTACAGAAACAAAGACAAATGGAGTCTATGATGTATGGCAGTAATCCAGCCATGATAGGATATAATCCTTACTTCAACCAGGGCATGATGATGCCTCAACAAGGCATGATGCAGCAGGGTATGATGCCTGGTCAGACAATGATGAATAGCCCACTACAACAACAAGCTATGATGCATAACCAAGCTATGATGAATATGCAAATGCAACAGATGTGTGCAAAGAAAGAGCCGCCCGGTGCTACCGCTACACCCAACACGGGAGCTGATAAAAGCAGTTTCGCCTCACCAAATATGACAAGTACTGCCGAAGCAGGAAATGTAACAAATAACTTTAGCCCCATGGCAGCATTCAGTAATATGTATGGTATGGGAAATATGCCAATGGGCGGCAATACGGGCAATAAAACAGGTGAAGACTTTCGAGAGTTCTTTAATGGTCATGGCATGCATGCCTCAGCTGTAGGTGGCGGCGGAACAGCTTCGAGAGGAGGAGGTAATATAGGTCAAATGAGGGGAATGGATGATATACAGTATATGATGTGTGTCAGGCAGCAACAAGCAGCAAGGCAGCAAATGATGACACAGAATGGTGGCACATCCAATAACATGATGCCAAGTATGGGTGGTCACGAAGTTACTAAGAAAGATCTGGACGAAAAAGTCAAGCAAATGAAGCACTTCCAGTCTATGATGGGCCAACAAGCAAGTCCATATCGTGGTGGCGGAGATAGTAGCCAGCAAGGACAACATCCGATGCTACAAAACTCTCAATACAGATCCCAGATCAAGTTCACTCCCTCTGCTAACATGGGGTACAACTGCTAGGTTCCACCTGAGCCGTTTGCAAGTCTTTTTGTCGATTTGCGAGGCGGAAGAAGTAATAGATGTTTAACACTACTATAATCTTATCTTTTTAACAGACATTTTTTTTTTAATCTAGTTCTTCCACTATGGTACTCGACTTGTTAAACAACTTAGCCCTTGTATCGTCGTGGTGGTTAAAATCTTCAGCATTTGATGATAACCCACTTACTACACTTGATTCGCCCCCAATGTAAATGTTGTCCGAGTGGTCTGATTGACGCTTGTTATATGGTGGTTCAAGAACATATGGATAGTCTTTCTGACCATCAACTGTTACATTTTGGTGCTGCTCTTTGCGTTTAGTCCCTTCCTTCTTCCTAGCTATAGGCGGAGGTTGACGTTGAGATTGTGACACTCTAGATGACGCTCTCGACTTTGTTGACTTCTTAGATTGAGCGGCGGATCTTTTAGATCTTCTACTCAATCTCGACTCTTTTGCCCCAAGGCTCTCACCCGCAGAGCTAGCTCCATCATAATACATTAATCCAAGCACTCCTACGTCATCATCAGATGAATTGTTTTCCTCTGAAGAATCATCCGACGGCTCTTGGCCCTCATCATTATCATTTGTTATAAAGAAAGAAGATTGCCCTCCATCGTATCCATCTTCTTCCTCAAGCTCTTCTTGCCCTCGTGACCTCTGTTCATGCTCTAAACTTCTGTTTATTTGGATATCATGCTCTTGACTGCTCTCTCTTCTCATACCACCTCCCAAGCTCCGCTTTCGTTGTATACCCTCTTTACGCTTGGAACTCTGCTCTATTGGTTCCTCATTGATATTTAATGCAGATTGAGTAAAGCTCATAGACTTATTAAAACTTTTCTCCCCATCAGGATCAGGTTTGTTGTGATGAACTATAATTTCATCACCACCGCCTCTACTCGTCAGTGTCTGCTGCGATTGATTGAAGCTTCTATTGTGCTGTTGATTGCGTTTATTTATGTGCTGCCGGTCTCTTGGATTATACCGGCCTTCTTCACAAGGTTGTGATTTCTCTCTATCAAAGTAGGATTCGTTAATATGAGTATGTCTTGGCAACGAATCGCCTTTGTCTAGTCTCCGTCGTTGTAATACTAATAAACCACCACAGAGAAATGCAAATAAGAGTATGATTAATATAATACCCCAAACTGGAACCGAGCTACTTGATTCATTGCTGATACGAGTGGAAACAATATCACCACCAGTCTTGTCTCCTATTCCGAGAACCATATTCGAAGCAGTACCCCACGACTTATTAATTTCATTATCAATGAGATAGATCTGATCTTGCAATGCGTTGGTGAATGCAATCTGCACTGCTCTAGGATCAACGTCTTCGCCAGTTATTGTAATTTTAAGATACATTGACATTGATATTGTTTGATCATCTTCATTTGAGAAAATTGAGTCTACTGCATCTACATCTGCTATTGTAATATTGAATTCATCACTTGCAACCAACAAAGAACGTCGTATAATATCTTGCAACTGCTCCCTATCTTCTTCATCTAACTGTAATTGCGATTGCATATTAGAAAATCTAATGTATATTGGTGCTAGCAATATGCCCACTGTATCACCATCTGGCGGAGGCTTTATTTGTTGTGGACCTACTATATCAATAGGAGTTTGCTGTTCAACTACTGATGGACGTGCAGTGGGTGGAGGGGTAGGTGGTGAAGCCAAGCATGCATCAATATCCCAATAGAAATGTGATTCGCAACACTCTTTTGCAGTCAAATATATGGAGTAAACTCCCGCAGCAACAGTAGCACTCGAATCACATTTACTTGTCATTACATTTGCTGAATATGGACAGTTTACATTCGGTATACACCCCTCAAAAGCATTTGGGCATGATCCAAGCTGCACAGTGAGAAAGAATGAGTATGAATATTATAATAATTTGTTGACATAAGATGTGCACAAAAAAAAAATGAAAATCAAAACTTACAGTGGCACATTGCTGATATAGATCATCAAAACAGTATGACTGTGATTGTTACAATATAAATAGTAGAAGTGAGAAAGATAATACAGGAATATTGTCATGTAGACAGAAGACTTACAGGTATACATTTGCATGAACAAGCACTTATATCCCACAACCCGTAGCCACATCCTTTCTCAGGTACAGAACAAGAAGACTGCTGTCTCCTCCGACTATCTCTATATTGCAATTGGTATCTATTTTGATTATTTGTTGTTCCATAGCCATATTTGATTGCAAATGATATGATACAGAACAAAAGTATGTGTCGTCGCATTGTTTTTGGGTCTTCTTTTATGATTCGTATCTTTATTTTGGAGAGCTTGTACTGGTAATTTAATGACAATACCGAATCACCACTTAACTATCTAATAAATACCGCATAAAGAGGCAACAATCCATAATTATATGCCGCTATTGATGTCAATATTTCCAATTGCGAGCAAAATAGTAGAGCCCATTTTAACTGATCGATTCTATTCTTAGATTCTCACTTAATCTAAGATACCATACCGTCTCACTAATAAGAGTGACAATTCACTATCTCCAATCTTCGAATCTGACTCACCACAACACGAGGAAAAGCATGTGAGTTGTGGATGTGGTGTGGCCAACGATGAGGCGGTGCAACTATTTGCAGTCATAAATTCCACACCGTACCCGCTGTACTTTATATACTATTATATAAGTTACGATAACACAACAACACAATCTACAATGAAATCCATATTCACCACAACAAGCGCTGTTGTTTTTGCAACAAGTTGCATATCTTTGTCATCTCACTCAACTGCTGAGGCATTCACAACTCCACAACACTCACAGATACAATATGTTAGATCCTCTTCATCATCATCGTCAACAACATTACTACCATCTACTCTCGTTAGTGATACAGATATGGTCGATACTACTACACAACAATCTAGTGAGCAGTTACTAACGGAAGGATATGAAGTACAAAATACCAACGAAGTTGCAACACAAAAGAAGTATCTAGAAGATGGTTTCATCTTTGGATTAGAAAGTAGTGGCCTCGAAAGACCAAAGGGAAAGAATGCAAATGTTGTAGTCGAAGGAGATTCACTTGAAACTACGCCCAAACAGGTGGCCATCGTTTCTGCTACGTTTGCCGGACATGCCTTAATTGCTGCCAATGCGATACATACATTACTCGAAAACACAGGTGGTAATGTCGAATTGACTGCCGCAACCTCATTGGCTACAATCGTTTCATCATGGGTACTAGCAGACTTGGGTTCAGGTATCTTTCATTGGTCAGTCGACAACTATGGAAACGGTAGTACACCTGTTATGGGAAACATAATTGCTGCATTCCAAGGCCATCATTCTGCTCAATGGACTATCACATACCGTGGATTCTGTAACAATGTATGGAAACTTTGTATCCCATTTGGTGTACCAACTGCTGGTGTCATTGCTTTGCTTGCTGGAGATCAGCATCCAATGGGTAAGTTTGTCTGTATGGGTGTTGTGTTGTGCGTCATATTATCTTTCATTGTATCTGTATCTTACTGACTGTTTCAACACATCTCTGTCTATATTTAGTCGGTCTCTTCTTTGCTGTATTCTGCGGTATTGAAATCTTATCCCAAGAATTCCACAAATGGTCACATCTAACAAAGAAGGAAGCAGGACCGATGATCAATACTCTACAGAACTTGGGTATCAGCATCGGCCGTGTATCACATGCTAAACATCACATGGCACCATACGATGGCAACTACTGTATCGTATCAGGTTTATGTAACCCAGCATTGGATAATAGTGGCTTCCTCCGATGGTTAGAACATCGTGTGTATGAAAGTAATGGCGTGGAAGCTAACTCTTGGAAGTTGGACCCGGAGCTTAGAGAGAGAACACTTCGTGGAGAGTATCGATTGCCAGAGTCTGCTTAAACATTGACTCATGGACAATATTGATATATAGGCATGCGATTAGGGAAGTTGAACCTTGAGCTGACCGCACCATTGTATATAAGTTTGTAGTCAGTCTGGGTATCTTAATAGTATAAACTATAGGGTGTGTTTGATCTAATTGAAGCCTATTGGCACCTTTTCTACGAGCTTCTTGTGTTCACGTATATTCGAGAAGAACCCAAGCTTGCAAATTATATGACTATCTAAAAGGTGAGCTCACCTTTTCACTAGCTCCGGCTTGAGTTTATTGAGTTGAGCTGAGATACCTGACGAAGAAAGATACTACATATTCCAAATTCCAGGGGCCCGGGTTGATATCTAATACCAATTAATATCGACATCTAAGCACGGATAGATCCAAGTGCATGAGGATAGTTACAGAGAAGGGCGATTGAACAGGATTGTAGAAGTCGCCTCATACTGAGCACGCCAACATTTGAGAAGACTTTGATACCGTGCTTCATAAAAGACTTCATGGTGAACGAGATGATAGTAATCTAGTATTGCAACTCGGTTCAAATGATGTGAATAAGATCGATAAATGCGTAAGAATAGCCTCTAAAAACTATCCGAATCTAAGAGAGATCAACCTTAATTGTGGATGTCCAGCAATCAATACGGGAGGGGCATCTACATACGGCGCATCTCTTATGAAAGATCCATCCTTGACATCTTAACTAGTCGAAAGTATGTGTTCTGCTACAGATATTGATATCTCTGTAAAGTGCAGGATCGGTGTCTTTGATAATACAGATGATGTGCATACATTAGATGAAACGGATTATACATACCTATCAAATTATGTATCTTCAATACATGACGCTGGCGCCAAACATGTGATTCTTCATGCCAGACCTGCAATCCTATCACTAAATCCAATTAAGAATAGGCAAATACCAACATTAGACTACGCAGTTGTAAATCAAATTGCATCTGACTTCAATGGTGTAAAGGTAACTTTGAACGGAGGTATCAATTCATTACATGAACTATCTTCTTTTCAGAAAGATTCAACAAATATACATAGTCATATGTCAGGAAGATGGATACTCCGAAGGCCTTTAGATTTGATACAAATAGAGCAATCTCTGAACGATAGAATAAAGGAGACGGACCCAATCGAAGGCATAGAACGATACATTGATTATGCGTTGGCTAATACATCCAAATTTCCAATGTCAGAACTATGCCTACCACTCTATCTAATTGTTGAACAATTACGAGAAGATTACGAAAAGGAGGAGGAGACATTACTATCCTGGGAAGAGATGGAGAGTATATATGATATCATTCAAGCCGGACTAACTCAATTAGGAAGCGACAAAGTGAATACACCCAATTCAATTAATTTCAAGAAGCTTGCAGCATCGTTTAAATCATTAGTTGGTAAAAAGGTTGTTAATAAATGGAAGCGTAATAGATCCGAGTTATAACTGACTACTACATTGGCTCCTAACTTTTTCATATTATATCCCAATCATTTGTTTGTTTGTTTCCCACATAAAGTATCTATCCCATCTTTCTTGACATTCTCCCTTGCATAAATTCATTTGTATCCAACCACTTACAAACCGTAGCATTGACACATGCCGCCTCTTTCCCACTCAAACTGTCTCCCGGTTTGCTGGTAATACACTTTTCAAAGGCCTTTTATAGAGATTCAATACAGTTTGTTAGTACACATTATATATTGTGAGACAAATTTGCACTATATCATATTATATTACACAGTAACATTATAAAAACATACATCCATACCTTATCAGATAATGTATTAATTACTGTTTGTACCATCATCTGTTGTCTTAATGCCATCGAAAACTGTTGCATATCACCCAATCCGGTGGCGGCAGACATCATGGGATCGTCCGACCCACCAGCACCACCAGCTGCAAAGTTGGTATCAGATGAGGAGAATGATGATAGATCATCTGATGCATAATTTGTTTCTCCCTTGGATTTCTCCTCGGATCCACCACGATTCCAGAAAGGCATTATATTGATTTGCAATTTATATTTATATGATGTGTCGATGTGTGGTATCTTCTAGGATACGCGCTGTTATGTATGGATTCTCCAGAGATTAATCAATGGAAAACAATACAACAATTGATGTAATGTTATGCAATGAATTGATACTAATGGTAATAGATAGACAAGTAATAGTAAGCAATACAGTGTGGGTTTGAGTTTGTGGCACCGGGCACCGGCCGATGAAATAATATAAAAGAGAATAAAGTTGGAATTTTGGCTATCAAACGTATTATGCTGCTGCTGACTACAACAACTATCATCAAAAGTAGTGCTAACCAATCTAACTAACAACATCACCATGCTACTAATGTATATGTTATGTTTCTTTGCTGTGGCTGTCTCAATACCGCGGTCATCGGCGTTCATTACTCCAATATCAAAGATACCATCAATAAGTCGATTGCAGCAATTATATGCACAAAGTTGTGGAGATGAACAGGGAAGAAGAGACTTTATATTGCAAACTTTATCCATGGTTTCTATACTGCCAACTATTGCAAATGCAGAAGATTTAACAAGTCAATTATTTAATGAAGATGGATCACCAAAGGAAGAAATTATTGGAGCACAAGATAATACCATCAATCTACCATTTTCTTTACCAACAAATATAAATGGTATTAGTATTAATGTTGCAACTGATGGACAATCAGCTTCACCATCTACATCAGAAGCAACAACGAATGTTAATGCTTCGTATAAACTACCACTCAAATGGAATCAAGATGCTACATCCAAGTTACCACTTTATTATGATTCGTCTGAAGGAAAGAATGGACAATCAGCTGATCGTATTACAGTCTATTCTATATCAGCTCAAGATAATCTTGATATGAAGACATTAGATAAGGCATCAAGTGTAGGAGTTGCTAAATCATTATTTATGGATCAAATCCCAAACGGCTATTATGATAAGGGTGTTCTGGAAAGTCCGCGTTAGTATTGTTTCATTATATGAATTTCGAGTGTTCAATTAATATGAAATTTCGGTGATTTGGCTTCATCTGAACTTACTTACAGAGGTTTGCCTTTGCAAGTCGCTTGTACTAACATGCGTTACTATTGTCTTTCTTTCATCTTCATAAACTGTGAAACACGCATCTTCCAGAAAGCTGATCTCATTGGAGGAAGGACATCTCGAAAGCCAATCAAAAGTGCTGAAGTTGAGGGTGGAGTTGACGAACAAACATACTACGAATTCGACTTGGCCTTTGCACCGTTAGAGTGTCCAGACTTTATGGAGGGTAACAAAGAGAATCTAGGCCTTGGGTTCTGTCCATATGATAAGATATTCCTAATATCAGCAACAGTATTGAAGAATAGTGAGACGGATAAGAGTGGTACGCTAATGTGCTGTGTCGTAGAATGTGATAAAGCTGAATGGAAGCTGGGCAACTCTGATATAAAAAGGGTACGATCTAGTTTCAATATTGAGAGGGCATAAACTAGTCAGTAGAATATAATTTAACTGCTATACACTGAATCTCCTCCTTCTATAGTGTGATCTTCTTCAGAGTAAAACGACTTTTCAGCATCCGTTGTGCTTTCTAGCGTCATGTTCACTGCTGTTTGTTCACTCTCTCCAAAAGCAACTGTCGGAGGGCCTCTGGATTTGTTTTCGGACGCTTCACTGCCTGACTCTTCATCAGCTTTTGAGCTTGACTCTGCAATCAGATGAAGTCGAGACAGTCCCGAGTCATTAAAAGAAGATCTTTTCGAAACACCCCTTGACATGATCTCTTGTATTGTCTGTTTGGATGAAGTCACTGGAGACGAAGATTGGGGTTGTGAATCAGTATCTTGGCTCTGTTCTTCAACTGTTGTCAGTGGTTTACTCTTCTCAGGCTGAACAACAGGCTTCTTCTTCTTTGGTTTAGCTGCAGCCACTTTAGGCTTGTCTGTGTTATAGAGCAGTGTGTCATCTGAGTAATGACCATCTGGATCTTCCTTTTTGCCTTGGGTCAAAGACATATTCATTGTCAATTGCGAGACATCATCGTCAGGTTCAAAAGATAGATCTACACCACTAACGTCATACGATTCATCATCATGAGTTCCTGTAGTACCCCCGACAGAAGATACAACTGATGTATAATCGGATTGAACTTGATCTAAAAAGTACTCATTGCCCATTGTCGGCTGTGGTGGCGGTACAAAGGAGTTATTAAAGTTGGTTGATACCGATGAGGAATAAATGGGAGCTGCAGATGGGAGGGAGTATGCGCTTGAATCAGTTGTTTCGCTTTGCTTGTTTGGATCTTCTGAGAATCTATCCGAGGGGCTGAAATTAGGAGTTGTAAACTCCCGGCTTGCCCTTGTCGTTGTAAATCCTTGCTGACTAGTAGACTGAGAACGCAACGCGGCAGCTTGTCCATAGCTGACAGAGCTACTATTCTTTGTCTTGCGAGTCATCTCTGATCTATCAATTGTCGGTATACTACTTTCCAAATCTTGAGATGGAGATCTCGGCAGTACTTCAGTAGATGAATCCGATGATGAGGAAGATGATGAAGACGATGACGAGGAAGAAGAAGATGATGAAACGTCGTCACCATTACTCGGCTTCTTCTTCACAATTCTTCTTCTCGACACATTACGAGTTCTCTGTGAATTGCCTTGTTCATGTAAGACCCCATTTGCAAAATGATGTTGACCTCTATCCTCTACTGCTTTACCATCTTCAATCCTTAAACTATCATCCCTCAACGGTGTATTGGGTGGAGTAATAGGCTCAGGCACAACCCTTAAGATGTTTCTGTTCATCATTTGTTCACATAGCATTAGACTTAATACAACTCCCGAAGCTGAGGCAAAATAGATATTGCCCATCTCTGTACCCGGTCCTGAAGGATTAGCGCCAAAACCCAAGTTGATACTATGCAATACCAACACTAATCCCGACAGCATCCCATCTACTCGGTGTAGATTCTTCCCTCTATTTATATCATTTTGTTGGTTTACTCTATAGAACATTAGTGCAATACATGATAATAATGCACAAGTCAGACCAATCCCAGCCCCTAATACCGAACGTTTGCAGTAAGGTGTTGAACTAAATACACCGACACATGCATCCCCTACTCGAGTGGATATGGCAAAGGCAGCCAGTGCCGATGAGAATGATAACATCATAAACCAAAGCGGCGAACAAGTCTCTCTGAATGTATCTTCGCCATCTTGAACAGCAACTTCATCCGGATGATGATTACCAGTCAGAACTGTTGGATCATTACTATCTGCATTGCTCACTCTTCTTGTATTATAACCACAGTGCTCTTTGGCAACAACCATACCATTCATTTGTTCTTTTGATGCTAATATTAAACTTCCAACTAAATAACTACTTAGACCAAATCCAAGCCATGATGTTATCAATATGTTAATGTTCCATACTTCTTCATATCTCTCATTAGTTATCATTGTAACACCATAATTCAAACCACTTGTTGGATCTGATACAAATCTTAATACAATACACCATGTACAAAATAGCAGTATTGATAAGATGCACTCTAATGAAGTATGCATAAACTTGATGTATCCTGTCAACTTGTTCCGTACGCTTCGATGTCTGTAAGCTAAAGTTATTATAAATCCCAATGTAAATGAAATTGATAGTAGTATGATCAGTGTTAGATCAACGGTGCTCCTTCCTTCATTGTTATCTGTTGCAATATCATCTATTGCCTTTTCAGTAAGCAATAGCGAAGATAAACATGCTATAGATACTGCTGCCAGGTAGAGCCACGCAGATGATCGAGGTGATAATTCTTCATTTGTTAATAATGCATATGGACTTATCTGTTGTACTATATCATCATCATCATTATTATTGACCTTTCTATTCTTGCTTGACCTTTTGCAACATAATAATGTGGGGTAACCCCATTTCTTTTGAGTTGCAGTGGTTGTAGCGTCTGATTCTTCTATTGTTGATTGAACTTGAGATATACTAACTCGTCGTTTATTACTATCATTACTATTGGTACGTCCAACTATTGCAAGTTCCACCTCTTGCTTATCTATCGTGTTTGGTTGACTTATCATTACATCATCAGAGGCATTATTTGTACCTCCTTTGGGTGGTTGCTCCCCATCTGCACTTCGACGTCGGAAAAGAGATGGTATGCTGCGCATTATTCTTTTCTATATAAATGTATATAACTCTAGCTATTGATATATCATTCAGCTTTATCATATAATCATCTAGCATATCAATCGTATGAGTGTTTATGAGAGTTGAGATATTGGGCTTGTCTTTATAGCTTGCGAAGATTAGCTCTAGGAGCCCCTTGTGTCACAATAAATAATATGACTATCAATATAATATCTTCTTTATATTACCCAACGAGCTAGATGAATGAGAGACCTACTTGCTATCTGTTTAATCAACCAATTGGGTAAACATCAGGAAGATTTGGGCAGTCTTCTAAATGTAACGAATGTAATTGAAAGGCTCCAAGAACAGTCTCGGGTAGTTGATATTCTTCAGATGCTTCAATAATAAAGGCAAAGGCGATTGTTAATGACTTGGTATGACCTTTGACTACATTGAGGATACCTCGTGCAATACGTGAAGCAGTAACAAGGAGATCAACTTCATATACACCCTTCTTCGTTGGTGTAGGATCTGTAAAATAGTATTGTAAAGGCAAGTCTTTACCAACCATTGCGGGAGATGTTCCAGGCCCGACGGCCTTCTTTACTATCCATGGACCATCAACTACCACCGGTAGTAGCTTGAGCTTTCCATCTCGATACCGTTGGTCGCCTTTAATGAACTTACTCCATACATCTGCAATATTGGGGGGCATTTCTTCGATAGGAGGTACAGTGAAGTAAGCCACGAGGTTGGCAAAGGGCAATAAGAAGTTGACTACAAAGGTAGTTTCCTCATCAAGCTTGCCACCCAAGACAGATGGGTGACGTGAGATATTCCTTTCGGCATTATCAGTAAGCCAACAATCCACTCCTCTACAGTCAAAGACAGTCGGAGCCGAAGGCATCTTCACCCTATCTCTGAGATATGTTGGACTTCTAACTTGGAATAAAGTATGGTGCGGTTTTGACCAGCATGAAATACCGTAGTTGTCAGGATATATCGGAAGTGGAGACGAGAGAGCGGTTGGCTGTGAGATAAACTCATCTTCCTCAAATTCTTCAGCACTAGCTTCTTCTTCTTCCTCGTCATCGGCTACAGTTGATTCATCATCTTGCACCTCGGATAGTCTACTAGTTTCATCAGCAGGCAACCTTTCACTCTTTCGTTTACGTTTGGTAGACTTTGAAGACAGCAGGCTTGACTTTTTGGTTTGATATGATACTCCTTGGTTGTGGCCAAAGTAAAAGGCCAACATGAGAAGTGTCACATATTTCCCGAATGAAATGGATATGATAATTCCACTACCGGCTATTATTGACCACACAAAACTTATACAACGAGTGATTGTCCATATCACCACCATTGATATGATTGGACCTGCAAACTGATGTCTTAGAGTAATAGCCAGACTTAATTCCACCTTTGTCCTTGATGAAGGGGGATCAACTTTAGATATCCATGTCTTAACAATCTGTTCAGCATCGGCTTGTTTTGACATCATTATTGGAGTTGATTTATGATGTGTTGAATTGAGATGTAGGAACTTTTGAAAGTGATGGGAAGAACAGATCTCTTTATCCTTGGATAGCTTTCTCATCACACTGTCAATAACACTAACAGAAGATAATGCTTCGGATGTGGTTGATGATATTTCATCAAAGATGACCGTAGGCATGATCGGATTTGGCTTTCCTGCATATAGGTTCTCCCGTTTGGTGTCCAGACAAGACAGTAACTCAGCTTCGATATCTTCCAAAAGGTTTGAAGTATCATCTGATCTACTATAGGTTGAGCTTCGTCTACCAACACTACTCTTTCGAGTAGGAGTAGACTGGTCACTTTCTTCACTCTGCTGGGTCAAGATATTATAATTCTCATCATCAGCTTCTTCGCTTATTAAAGCACGAACCAAGCCTAACATGTCATGAATAGACTTGTATACAATTCGCTCTTCTACTGATTCTGGTTGAACTGTATCGTTTCGTGATTTGCAATGTCTCAAGAGGAGTAACTGTATACCGTATCTCAAGACCAAGTCATCTCCAGGTAGTGGCATATGAAAGGGAAGCCAAGATATACTCTTATTACTTTGATTCCATCCCATTAGTGCATTCTTTGGCAGCCGAAGCTTTGATACTTTCGTGACAATTATTGTAGCGCCAGCAGAACTTGTGGCCTTCTTCTTTGAAGGTGAGGGTAATGCTTGTGGTTTAGGAGAAGGCAGTAATGCTTCTGCTTTATCAATATTATCAATGCCTTCAAAGAGATCTGACTCCGATTTACACAAGCCATCTTGTTCAACAAGTAATGAAGATAGAATTGCATCACTTTTGGCCGAGCTACTTCTCTTCGGAGCACTTGTTTCACTTTGACGTGAACGGGCAATTGCCTCAGCAACCATCTCTTCCTCAGTCATTTCACTAACCTTTTTACCACTATGAATGGATGAGTTTGTCTCTATTGCGCCTCTCATTTGTGAAGTATTTGATATTTTGATAGTTGGAGAATTTGCGTATCTTAGTCTTCTTCGATGTTCGGCTGCCCAACGCAAAGCAACAACCCATGATTCGGCTTCAGCCGCCGTGGACACTGCACAAAGATACTCTCGAGATTGAACAGACGACGCCTGTACTTGGACATGCACTGTTGATTTAGTCGACGATGAACTTATAACATGTGGACCGCTGTTTTGCTGCATAGTATCATCAAAATCTCCGTATATTTGACTGCTATCTACCTCTTGAAATGAACCCATGGTATCATGTGATTCATGACTATTGAGACCCCACTCCGATCCATTGTTATGTCCACTCTCATTATTCATTGGTTGATCATATCCATTTAATGAAGAAGATGACGAATTCTGACTAACTAGTCCTTTACCACACAAATCGGGATTGATTACTTGCTTGGCAATTTGCTGTGCAGCCTTCCTCCTCGCCGAGCCTTTGGGAAAGACTAGGTTGGCTACAGCCTCTTTCGCACTAGTACTATTGCTTACTTGATTATCAGCACTACTTTCAGCTGGTACAATTAAAGCCCCTTGTTCTGCAACACTACTGCTATTCATGGTTGCTTCTAATATTCTTCGATTATTGTCAGATGTGTCCTTATTTGTTGTATATAACTCAACAGGTCTGCCCCTGAATACAAATCCAAATACACCCTGAGGTAATGCGACATGTTGATCAACCACAGAATGCGGATCAATAGTCCGAGCCCCATCTAAGATTGCTAATATCGTTTTAGGCCGATGTGTATGATGTAAATTGTTGTAGTTATTGTGTGCAGCACTACTTCCTAAATTCTGTTGTTGGATAGCTGGCGGTATTGACTCATGATACCGTAGATATCCGTCATCACCCAATGCTAGATATCGTGGACGCCATACTCGACGCAATAGTCCTCTAACATGTACTTTGCCTGCATAGTGATATGTCATTTCCCTTGGTATCACAGAACGATTATGATGCGTAGAATTCTGCAATTCAGAGTTTGTATTGTTTCGTGCCGAAACGATACCCATAGTATTATCCATCGTTGATTAGGACTGATAATTGGTATACACAACTGTCTATTTACGTCGATTTAAAAATAAAATATGAATCTTTCAGTGACATAAACTCCATCAACCTTTCAATAATACAGCCTAATAATATGTGTTTTTGTATCTCTTATATCGCAGAACTCTGTAGAAATCTGGAACAGTATCTCTCAGCTACTTCTACAGCTATCAAATATCACTGGGTAACCTCCATCCATAGCACTTTGTCTCCCTACCTCAGTAACACCGGATATAAAAGAGAACATCATAACTGAATACTTGCAACTTGCAATGCATAGAGGTATCCTTACTTTAGGATACCAATATTCTTTAAAAAGTAAATTGTGAGTTGTGAGAACTTAGATTACCTATCTATGTTGCTTTGGATGCTTGCAATATATATAGCTTGATGATACAGTTAATAAAGGCAGAGGTAAAGTAATACTAGCGGCGGAAAGAGTAGGCAAAGGCCCTGTAAGCAGTGTCGGTACCGCTGAAATAATCAACAGAGCTTGATACCAAGAAAACAATACGATACAATTCTACAAAAAAAAGAAATTATTATAACTACCTATCAGAACTTAGTGGTATTGAACAATCTATTCGATTACTATCAGAACTTAAAGAAATTACGATTGTATCAGAATATAAAAAGAATTAGCATGTCAATTGCATGGTCATGCGTTGCAAGAGATGGTATAATCTTGGCCGAATGCGGTGGAGATGATGGCAAGGGAAACGTTATTGCAACTGCACAAAAGATAACAAAGATGAAAAACACTTGTGGATGGGAGGTTACAAGATCACTCAAGCATAAGCCCTACAGAGGTATCAAGCTTCATCTTCATGAGGTTGAGGCGGAAGAGGATGTACTGTTAAATAATTCAGGAAAGACTTTACCAAAACAAAAGCCTGACAATATAATAATATGGACATTCTGCTGTGTTTATAATACAAAGGAAATTACAGAGGATTATGTGAAGGCCTTCTTGACGAAAATAGTATATGTCAGTGAACCTCTACGAGCTATGCCTTGGTGGAAAGAAGGAGGAGTATTGTCAGCACAACCCTCTTTCGCTCCAACTCTGCAGCAACAAATGGAATCAGCAGTTAGAGATGGAAAGATGAGTATGCTAAAGTCGCATGTTGAGGAGACCAAACAAATAATGGCCAGTAATATTGAATCTCAATTAGAAAGAGGCCAAAGAATTGAAGACCTTGAAGAAGAAGCAGAACAACTCAATGGTATGTCAAAGGTGTTCAAGAAGAATGCCAAGAAAGTCAAGAGATTTAAAATGTGGCAGAACGCAAAGCACGGAGTAATGGTGGGCACAGCTGTGACTGGTGCAGTTGGAGTTTGTGTTATCCCCCCTCTCATTGCTTTGTTATAATTGCTCGTGGTGTAATGAGATTTATGAGTTCAGTGGAAAAGGGGGGCCTGTATTATATATATTATATACTTATCTGTTCTATAGAGACGCCGTTTTTGACAGATAGCTTTATGTTAGAGGAAGATATAGTTGCTCGCAGGTAAATCATTTTGTATTAAAGTTAGTGTTAGCATAATCTATCTTTATTTCTAGCTACTTTGCTCTTGATTTGAAGACCTTCTTTGCTCCAGTATTATTTTACTAACAAACTCCCTTGCCATATCCAATACATCAACCTCATTGAATATATCTCTATCATGAGATTGTCCCTCGACCGGATAAGATGCTGAATAGTAATTCTTATGCTCTACTGGAGTTATCGGCGTTTGAGTCTCTTGCTGAACTTCGACTGTTGAAAGTGCCATACTTGAATGCAAGATATGTTCATCGCTATCATCTTTATCGCTACCCAAAAAGTGAGGGTCGTTTAGCGAGAGATGAGGATGTCTTAGTAGGACAAGCGGATAAGATATTCCATTCTGATTCCAATGCTCAAGATCTAGAGGTGGAATCATCTTACTGCCAAGCCGATGTCTTGATTGGTACTTTATAAAGGGCATACCTCTGGTATTGCCTGACGCCCAAAACTGTGGGGCTTGTGTAGTAGCATCAACTTCATTAATCAATGTGGTTGTTCTATTTGAGTGCTTTGGTATGTATTCATCGCCATCAGACCAGAATACGACAGGAGTTGTCGTGAGTGATAGCCTTCTTAACATTCTGTCGTCATCCTGCAAAGAGAGATTTGATGTACTTGTTGCATCTTCACTTCTCATATCTTGCCAAAGCGATACAGCAGTCGATAAAGTCACATTCAATGCAATGGCAGATGACTCTTGAACTTCCACAATTCTGTCTCTTGCCACACTCAACAGCTCTACTATATCATAGAATGCTTTTTCAAGCCGATATACATTGCCAATAGTCCACGAAAGCACATCAAAATCTCGCCTCCAAGCGGCATATGCTTCATATGGTTTGTTTATAACCGACTGCATCCACAATCTTAAACTAGAAACTGCATGTTCCCATAACAGTAAAGTTTGCTCCAACATTGTCAACACGGATGAATGTATGAGATTCGGAAGACCCAACACGAACTTTCTATTGTTGTCTTGCCACTTGCCGAATCGATTAACCCAAAATATCAATTGAGAAACAGCATGTTTACAGACCGATATGAACTGAGACAGTACGTTCACAACATCTGTTTGATACTTGATATATACTGGAATGACAGTGTGCCAGAGCTGTATCACATTCGAAGCAGCATGTTTCCATAAAGATGAAAGCCGAGACGAACCATCATCCCAGAGAACTGCACCTTTTGATATTGTGCAAACCAGCTTTGAATGGAACGCATTCAACATAGTTTTGTTTGAAAAATATGCCCATCTCAATGCATGCAGTAATGAGTGATATTGTGCAGAAAGCCTTGGAGACCATTCTGAGCAGGCCAGCTTGTACCAAATTGTAATATAACGCAAGCCAAGACACATTGCAGCTATGACAAAGGTGACAAACAAAGATTGGATGATAGCTTTGACTCTTGCTCTTATTCTCCACTCTTTTATATTGTTTGACTTCATGATGCTAACTATTTGTGAATTAGACTCACTTGTGCATGACACCTCGTTATGCTTTGATGATGAGTTGTTGTTCCCTTCAATCTGGGATATCAACACTTGTGCTTTGACAAAGGATGTAAAGTGATCCAATATCCCATCACTACATTGTTGATTATCGTCGAGTGATTGATGGTCTTCACAACTACTACTTCCGTCCTCGTTATGACTATTGCATGCCGACGAGGCTTGCAAATAAGGAGCAGGCGATGCAGGTCTTTCTTCATTATCGAATTCATTATCTTGTTGATGCCGTGTTTCCTGCGGAGTTCGTGCCAAAAGAAGATATCCGAATACCCCGTCAACTTTTTCTTTGGGTATTGTCTTCTCATCAGGTGTGACGACTGAATTGCCACTATTGGAATGTTGAGGCGAGAGCACAAGTGCAGGAAGATTACTTCTGGTTTCAAATACCACGTTTGCACCACCAAATTGATCTTCTTTTTGTATTGGGGATGATAATACAAAACTGCTACTTTGTTCAGATGCATACCGTCTACCCAAATGTAATAATTCTTGACGAGCTGATACCTTTTCTGTTCCAGTGATGTCTAATGAAATACTTTGTGATGAGCCTGGAAAATTTTCACTAACAGTTGTTGTATAATCCCGACGACGTAGGAGCCCTCTAGATGCCTTCCGTTTCCGTTCTTCAGCTCTTCGTTGGTTCTCTAATCTTTCTATCCGTAGTTGATTGAATGTTTGCAAGTCAAAGGCATTCTTATTGTTAGAACTGGTATCACTATTCTCAATTTTGGTTTTGCTATCTTCCCCGCTGCCGCTGGGAGGTATACTGGTATTGATATCTACTTCTTCTGATGTTGATATCTCTGGTGTATTTGATAATATATCAGTAGTATCCGTTTCATCCAACTGTTGTTTTATTTTGGTATACTGTTCTTTTGTATTGCAATCGTTGTCAGCATCGGTGATTGGAGTAGCAATTGATTGTTGTTTCTCAGCTGCTCGGGCGGCAAGCTGCTCAGCAAATAACATATTGTATATCTATAATATATGTATACCACTATATATACTTCCTTATGCCATACATAGGATTTGCAGTAGACTTCTAATAAATCAGTTAGTGGTAGCTAACATCGACATCAACAAAACCAACTGTAAAAGTTAGTTTGCCTTGAAATACCCAATTGCAACCAGATTAAAGACGTCAATTACAACCAATATATGCTATATATAATCCAGACCGTGAGGGGATATTGTGTCAGCTCTGCCTCTAGCAATACACTACATCAAATTATTGTCATAATACATAGTAGAGCGCGCTCGCAACGATATTGTGCGCGCTCTGGGATACCAGAGGGATATTCCCTTGGGATACTTCTTCTACCTCTCCCTTCCTCAAGAACTTTGTTGATACCTACAATCTACATATGACTTGTTTGATTATAAGTATGCACTAATGTAACGATTAGATAACGTTCATCTAATACCTGTTACATAAGGAGAGATTGGTAAAAAATTATGTTATGCTACCCCCAATACCAAGTCTCACAATTCATTCCGTTACATATTCCTACTCCTCTGTAAAGCACTCCTCAAGTTCAAACTGTTCAAAGTCTTGTTCAAATTCATCAAAGACAACATGAAACAAGTTAGCTGGTTTGCCCGTGTTACTACAGGTGAATCCAGGGTTTCCTTCGCTATCAACATCCGTATCTGCAATGTAAGCAACGACAGTTCCGACACAAGGATTAGTCGGATCACCACCTTCAGGAGTCCACTGGACCTCTCTCATTAGATATTCATGTCCAGTAGTACGCCATGGTGGATCACCTTCATCGAGTGTAAAGTCTGGCACAAGAGATTGTTCTTCTACCACTTTCTTTTTACCCTTACTTCCCGACTTCTTCTTCTTTTTGGCAGGAGTTGCAACATCAGATTCGGCAGCACGCTTTCCTGATTTCTTCCCCGACTTCTTTTTAGCAGCAGCCTTTTTCTTCTTTTGTGTTTTAGCTGTTGCACGAATCTTAACCTCACGAACATCTGGTTGCATGGCATCATCGACTGTATAATGAACGTTATACCTTAATTTGTTTGTTTTGTGTTGTGATACCATAAATGTTTGTTACGTTGTATGATACAATAAGCGATTAGAAGACTCATTAGTAAAAACACCAACATTATACACAAACATTTCACATCATATGCACAAAATACAATCCATAAAACAATTATCACTAACTCACCTTATATCATCCACATACTCAATCTTTTTCAAAATAGTTGCCTCATACCATGCCGGCTCCTCATCTTCATCCTCATCATACAACACCTCCACAATATCACCCTCTTCAAACTTAGCTTCCCGACCTTTCAACTGTCCACCCTTATTCCTGTGTGATGTACTACAATACTCATTATCATCATAATCGTCATCATTATTATCATGAATAACATCATCATACTCTGGACGCCATGGTAACTTAGACGAAGCCAACAGTGCCGCGGCATGATTATAATATCCATCTGGTTGTGATGCAGGATCACCTGCATATATACGATCTTGTACTGTTGTCATTAGATGCAATCCCTTCTCGGTATTTGTTACTGTTGCACCACTACTTTTCATTTGTTTTGCAATATATTCAGGTAACGGTACCTGGATGAGATTTCTAATAAAGAGATAATGTGGTTAGAAACTGAATTTCAATAACACATAACGAATAATTATCAAATCATATACCAAACAACGTATCATATATTGTTGTTATAACGGTTACTCATTAAGGTGCATCAAACATTAACATACCTAACGACACGCCATGAGGGCGGATATCCCATAGCACGGGCAAGCCGCATCTGCGCCTTATCATCATTTACAGTTGGGAATTGTTCCCATTCCTCCAAGGTGGAGGGCGTAGGCCTCTTCAATACTTTACTACTCGTTGCCATGGAAAAATGCTGCTACAAAAATTGTGCTAAATAGAAAAGAAACTTCTGGTTGAAATAACTTGAAAGAAGTTTCATCACAAATAGAAATCTGGATGTCATCGCTCAAGGATATCGGACTGGTATTGGCGACGATGATCTATCGTATATCATAAAGAATATCATTGATTCAAGTAATATCGGAGCGGCCTATACATACACACACAAAAGTCGGCTATAAATAAATAGTTTTGATTCGTTTTTGATATAGTAAAGTCTCATAATAATATTGTGTACATCTTGTGCGTATTTATCAATACATTAACATGCCAGTATCAACAAGAAGTAATCAGAAACGCTGGCCACCAAGAGCTAATGAAGTAGCAAATGACGGATCAATCATTGTTGGAAGTGGAGATGAGCTTACCTTACCTCCTGATTTGTATTGGAATTATGTCGAGCCTTATCTTACACGTAAAGATCGGCCAATCTTGAATAAGCGGAGTGGTAGTACTCAATTCTATGCAGGGAAAAGAGTTGAGATTGTATTGAGTGATTATCAGCATCAGTTTGGAGACAAGCTTCGGCTAAAAGATGTACCAACAATCACAGGAACGCCTGGAACTCCGAGCTTTACTTTTCATAATGATGAAGGCAATGACAAATTTGATCCGTCAGATGAGGATGGTATTTTGGCAGCTCTCCAAAATGTTCGTGATATGTGGGATGAACACATGTCTAAGATTACATCTCCATCAAAGAGACTAAATGCATGCCTCGAATTGTTTTACGGTGACGAACGTTCTCACGAGTATCCACTTCTGTTTCCTGGGGAGGGGACGGTGGAATATTCTTCATTATATATAGAGTTATATCTAGGATGGTGCCATGATGATATTATGCACGATGTTAGTTATCACGTTACTGGCCAGTTGGGTCATATTGTTCAGCGTTTGTTTGAATTGGGTGGTGATGTTGATGTGACTTCTTACTTTCAGCCTATGCAAGACTTTTATCCTCAGCCTTTCTACTGTGATGCCTACACTTTTACTCATGTACCTGGTATGACTACAATTGATTGCATGAAACGGTATTTGTACTGGCAAAGGAGAAACTTTGAAAGAGGTATTAGTGGATTTGGTTGGGTGATTGATGAACTTGAAGCAAGAAAGCCCACGGGAAGCAAAGATTCTCTGATAGATTGAAATATGAAATATGGAGAGATGAACTGAATAGTTTTAGAAGAACATGGAGAGTGAACTGAATAGTTTTACAATAGTCAATCTAGATATCTATCTATCATCATCAGTCATCGTCGTCATCTCTTTGATCTATTTACAAAATGACTTGATAACCATAGAGTACCTTTGCCAGCCATTGCCCCAGCAATTCCTGATGCATCAAAGACATATAAGTTTGGTACTATTTTTCGATTAACACGCATCAATCCGGCTGCATATATGCTTACATCATCTCCCACTTGTTTTAGACTCACATTCACTAAAAGAAGATCAAATGGTCTTTGTTTAGTGTTTGTTTTCGCATTGACATCTAACTCGACATATGCATTATATCCATCATTACCAATCTTATCTACTCGTATCATTTGAGTGTATCTCATCACTGTAGTTTTCCCTGTTAACACTCGTTGTGGCTTTAATACCATTTGTTGCTTGTACCAACCAGGGCCTGTTCTTGTAATCTTTATATCTTTAACCTTGTCCTCGTTCCATTTCTTTTGATTTGCACCGTCTAAATAAGCATCTAATACTTCTGATGGTTTGCAATTCTTTGCAATCTGTTTGCTTTCTGCAAGTACCCAATCTCCGCCTAAGCGAGTACTGCAATAATATCCATCTCGTCCATCCTTTGCACTATGATGTTTGAATGAAGATGATGAACGGCATCCACTCATTGCTTTATCAATTGCATCAGGTGATTGAAACCTACCAAAATCAAATTCATCTGCTTTTCCATATCGAAGTTTCTTTAGTATAGATGTACTATATCTTCTTCGGAATCGATTAAAAGTTACCCCCTCGGATAATGTTATTGATGTTATAAATAGTATCAAAACTTGCAATATCAATGCCGATATCATACTATCTGTTTTTGTGTATGCATCTAATTATTGTCTTTGTTGTGACTTATCTCTCGTAACATTTTATTTCTTCATAATAATGAAGATACTGTAAACTGGCTACTGGGTTAACGTCCGCCTTTGCTCTATTGCAATTAGACAAAGCTAGATGGGTATGTTAGATATTAAATCTTATGATTTGGAGGTGTGGAGACTAGTCGAGTGGTTTAAATGGCGTGGGGACAAGTAACTAAATTTCACCGGTGTATCGCCATTTCAACTTAACTTTATTCCTTTTTCGAGTTAGAGGTGTTGTCTACCCTACGCGAGTGGAGTTATAGGCGGCTTCTATCTCATCTCATCTCATCTATTGAAGTTGTGGGCATATTGGCGGTTGTGGATATACTCTAGTAATGGGCTGGTTGTAGTAGTGGTATATATAAACCAGGTTGATAGATACCATCAATCAACAAAAAGTGATGATTGGAAGGAGAAGCCCAACATCATCAATCTATCATCTCTGTTTGGTATCAATATTCATCATCTTTGCAATATTAAGGATCAATAAATCAGTAATAGACTCGTCAGTTGACAATACAGCTGCAAGAAGATTATCAAAACACCATCATCATAATAACACAAACATTACAATAGACTATACTATTTTCTCCTGCGATGCACTATCAGATATTAGTGATAAATTTGAAAGGAAGGGTAGAAACTTTGATCAATGTGAATTTGCACACAAGTGTAATCAAGAAGATGGAATAATATTTCCAAGTTTATTCTGCAATTATGATACAAGTACCACAACTGATGGAAAAAGAAGAGTCAATCATCATATACCACTTCTGATCTTCTTGGCATTCTTTTTACTACTACTCTTTCGGTTGTTAAGCTCTACTACGGATGAGTTCTTCTCACCTGGATTAGAGTTGTTCTCATTGAAGTTGGGACTACCACCCAGGTTTGCAGGTGTTACCTTATTGGCTTTAGGTAACGGTGCACCTGACGTTGCAGCTACTATAAACGCGATATTAGGAGATGAGCATAGAGGATATGAAATGGCGCTCGGTGAACTAACTGGAACAGCAATGTTTGTATCCTCTGTCATATTAGGGGCAATTATTGGTCTTAGTGGTAGTGGAGAAGTGCATGATGCTAACAAGAATACAGATAGAAGAGAAAGTGCTATTTCCTATGCCATGGAGAGCGGAGTGCCGTGTCAAGGACCACTTCTTCGTGATATTGCCGTGCTTATACTGGTCTGTTGTGTCAGTATGTCCTATCTTAAACGGGGCATTATTGATTATGGATTCGTATACACTTTGATGGGAATGTATGTTATATATGTATTGCTTGTGTTAGCTGCGGATTCATATCATGTATTCTACCATGCACCATTGTTGAAACATCTTGAGAGTAGTTCAAGTTTGAATGATTTGGAATTGAAAGAGGAAGATTCGGAGTCTCCAGACGAGAAGACTTCCTTAGTACCAAAAGCAAAGCAATTTCAACGAAGTGGCAGTGATCCTCAACATCGACGAGGTAGTCGAAGTGAGTCTCGTGATCACAACCACAATACACATCATCTCTATCATTTCAACTTAATACCGACACACAGTCATTCTATTGGCGATGCAGTGCTGGAAGCTATGAGCAACTACAGTTGTACTGCTAACCAACAAATGCCACTGAAAAGGAGTAATTCAGTAGATACTGGCTCAAAAGAATCTCATGAACATACCAAAGAAGTCAATCTCTCACCGAGGACAGCGGCAGATAGAAATAATATATTCAAAGAAAGAAGTACCAGCTCTGGATGGGCAGCGCCCGAAGAAGATGGTATAGAACCGTTAGTAATTTTTCATCCTCATCACGCCGTTCATCCGCAACATGGACCTGGGGGTCTTCTGTTTCTTAGAAGTGGATCTTCAACTGATAGTCCTGCAATCCGTAGGAAGTCATTTGATATGAAAGATACAACAAACAATAACAACAACACAAAGGATGGTGAAAAGTTGAGACACTCTTCATTCCAACCAAATACAACTCCATTGCCTGAAAATGAAGTATTAGATGTAGAGAAGGAAGTCATAGAAATAACAAACAGGAGGACTACAAGTGAAGACGTTGACAAAGATCAAGTAGACCAGTGTTCAATTGAAACTGAAACTACTAAAATACCTGATAGTTGGGCTGAAGCAATAGCAGAGAATATTGACGAGTTTAGACAACATTGGCGTATGTTCTTTATAGACATTTATCAGAATGAAGAGAATACTATCCTCGATGTCATATTCCTCTCGGTTGAGCTCCCATTTACCATACTTAGAAAGGTGAGTGTTTTGTCCCAAGTCGAGTGACATTAATTCTATTCTCAACATACTCATACATACTATAACTCTATTCCTTTTATAGCTAACAAATCCAGTACCCTGTGACGGATACTATTGTCGACCTCTTGTGGCTTTATCATTGCCTTTTTCGTCGATATGGATGTGGTATTATATTCTAGATCAGTTTGACATTGATATGTTTCAAACCTATGTCGGTCATGTCTTGTTGGCGACAACTCTCTTAGTTGGGTTGGCTGTTTTGAGATATTGTCCTGGCGGTGACGGCCCGTTGGCTCTTTGTGTTGTGGTAAGTGATTCTACTGTTCATTGATTGCCTATACAAGCATAAGTCTTCTAACAGCAATCTCTTCTTCTCCAAAAGATACCTCTTACACTGTATGGCTTTGTTATTGCCTCAACATACCTCGATAAGATTGCTGACACCCTTGTCGATTTGCTTCAGCTGTTTGGTATTCTACTTCGAATACCCTCAACAATTTTGGGTTTAACCGTACTAGCATTTGGAAACTCAGTACAAGATTTGGTAGCGAATGTATCATTGTCAAAGAAGGGATTGTCAACAATGGCTACAACTTCATGCTTTGCCAGTCCTGTATTCAACTTATGTGTAGGTCTCTCGATTGGGTTTTATCTTCTTCTTAAAACGACTGGCAAGGAAGAAATTCATGTGGAATTACCAAGCAACATTGCAAATGGCTTCTTGTTTACTATTGCCAACTGTTGTCTCGTCATGTTTTCTGGAGTTATAATCGGAAAGGGTATAATAGGAAAAGGATATTGTTATGTGGCAGGCATATTGTATGTCATATATGTCTTTACATCGCTTTACATATAATTATGTCAACAGAGCACTTGTATAGATTGTTACCACCTTAAAGTAACCAACAACTAGGATAAACACTGGTCTATATATTATCTGTGTTCTAAGGACGCAAGTTCAACAACACTACACAATAATAAGACCTTGTCTACAATTCGATCAAGGTTTGGATTTTCTCGCTTCAATTCGTCGAGACCACTTCTTTTGCACTTGGCAACTAAACATTCCTTACCAGACACAACAGTAAATGTTCGAGGTCTGTTTAACACATAATCAACAAATCCGAAGACACTACCGACGGTCTGGACTCGAGATGCTTTCCCACTTTCTGTAATTCGTCTTCTATTTCTAATCTGGACCCCTCCTCCAGATATTATTGTACTAGCCCCTCCTCTCGAGGCATCATCTAAAAGAACAACTATACTGCCCTGTAAGACAACAAAGAAGCCATCAGAGATATCTCCAGAAGAAAAGATTGTATCTCCTTTGGAATATGATGTTTCTATATGGAAAGCCTTGTGGCCTTTCTCGTATTCAACAAGTGCCTCAGCATCTTCTTTTTCAAGTCCAAGAAAGGTTGTGAATGCAGTTGATAGTGAGATTCTTGATTTATCTCCATCTGCAGTACTCATAGCTCCAAGTCGATTCGATGCAACGTCTGAAGACTCCTCTATCAATGTTTTCTCGGCAAATTGTAGAGCTAGAAAGAAGAAGGGAGCATGAATGAGGTAAAGATTGACGAGAAGTCGCAACAAGTTTGAGAACAAGTCTCACCTTCGTCTATATCATCAAGCAGGAGTATCTTTTCAGATGACAGGGCCCCACTTGACAATGTATCAATGTCCAAATGTTGAGCAGTATCATGTGTCTCAAGCAACCAATTGATTCGGTTATTGGCACCTGAGGCGCATACTGTTATCTTTCTCTTATTACACATCTTTGCTAGTTGTAAGAAGCATCCTCTTGCAGCACTCGCGTCCACATTTGACACTGACGCTAGATCGAGCACTAAAAAGCGAGGTGGCGTCCTTTTATTTGATAGCATGATAAGTTGTTTCTTTTTCGGTTGTTGTTGAGATCTCCCTTTTCTTCTTTTTGATAAACTACCACTACCTGGTGATACCATTGAAGGAGATAGAGAAGAAGGAATTCGAACACTATTCACACGACGATGCGGAAGAGGACTATTGGCCTTGCTAATCTCAGCTTGTTCATCAACAGATGCGGGTACTCCGGCTTCATCTAGAATATTACTAAGGACTGTCATTGAAGAGCCAAAGAACACTGATCCTCTTAATTGAAGAGTTACAATGCGGTCTGAGTTGTACTGCTCATCAATAAATAGACGCTGTTGTGGAGACCATAACATGAGTGACCGACGTGAAACTCTGACCACACTTGATACGGTAGCAGTCGTCCATACAAAGTCGAATATAGCCACTGCGATACCTAATCCAATTCCGCCTATTCGTCATCAGAAGTGCAAGGTTAGTGCAGTACAATCATACAAGAAGAAGACAAGTGATAAATAACTTACCATTAATGCCCAAGAATTGGATGGCAAAGAAAGTTGCGAGAAGAACAGCATATTCAGAAATCAATAGTTTATGTCTCACTTCAATGAGCCACTCGAACATGAGGTCGAATCCGATAAACAGCAAGGTGGAACCCAAGAAGAACAATGGTGTTACTTCCAAGAAATTGACAGTAGACACAACAACTGCAATAAACGTTAGTGCCACAATTATACCTATCCATCTTGATCTACATCCAGTTCGATATGTAAATATTGTTTGTGAGAAGATGTAAGAACCTGTGAAGCCACCGGTAAGTCCTGATAACAGATTACTAATACCGACAGTCATCAACTCGTTGTTTGTGTCTAGAGATTCTCCCATGTCCATACTAATTGCAGCTATAGTGTTTGATTCGTACACAAGATATGTCAGGGGGGAGATCAACAAACTACATATAACCAGTTGCTGCAACTTACCAACATCCAAGCAAGAAGAGAATGATACCACAAAAACCATACCAGCCCAAGTAGCAACAATATCTTTAGCCAAAGACCAATGCACTTTGCTGAAATCAACTAATGAGAATAGATCCTGCACTGGAACTGCGTCGGATGTTTTTCCTACCCAACCACCATCTCGTGCATCTTCAATACTCCATCCATGGACGAAGAGTATTATATAGAACAATGTAGGTATGAGCACCATTGATAATGGTAACATGACTTCATCCGTGCACTTTCTAGCAACAAATGTTAGGAAGATACCAGCGAGTATTCCCTATTCCAATTCAAGGTTGTTAGTGCTGCAGTACTTTAATGGATACGATATAATACGCAAAAAACTTACCGGTAGCGCCAAAAGAAGAGATTGTTCATTGAATAGATATACCCAATCTGTGGGTACCATTATAGTGTGCCCGATACAAAGAGCAACTCCAGCTTCGACACAGAAGTATCCAATAAACGCCAAGTAACCCCCAACAACTGGTAGATGCGTGTTTTAACGATTTATTAAGATGAAAAGAGGTGATTGTACCTTCTGTTAGTACATGTGAGTTGCAAAGACAACCAAATAAAGGCAAATCGAGTTCAAACAAAGTGACTATATCACTGAGGCGTCATATTAAACACACGAATTCACAAAACAAACCAATACTAACGCGGACTTTCCTGGCAATGGTAGATATGCCACTGCATCAGCAATCTTGAACTTTCCAGCAACTATTAGTACCGCACCTAGACATGCAGTAGATAATCCCAGTAAGACAATGGTTGTTGATAATATTTCTGCATCACTACATCCACTATTAATGAGGGATGTTGCAATTTTATAACTCATTGCAGATAAGAATATCAACCCAGCGTCTTGTACCTGACCAATCGAGAATGGTAGTGACGAAAAGGTACTAAAACAGAACTGATGTACAACAGAACTTAGAATAACAAGCTTTGATAATGCTGATATATGTGGTTGATAAACTTCATGGTTGAAGATCACTTAGGGAAAGTAGAGTTGGTTTAGACGATTGCAATATGACATAAGATATCAAGGATATCATTCTCTTACCTGATGCGTACCCATAGAGGCAGGGTATACACATAATTGAATTAACCAATGCATAAACTATATATAATATAAAACTATCGCTCTTCTTTGATATATCATTTGCAACGTGTACTTCAGAAGCTTCAAGTATTGGAGTATTCAAATTGGGATTTCTTAATGGATCAGCATTTAATGATAATGTTCTTAACAGTGGACTAGTCAATAGATTTGGTGATTCATCTGGAGTTGCACTTCTATCTATATTGTGATCTTGTGGAAGTGGTGATGATGTGGTATGTTGTTGTCTATATGCATGCGGTCCTATATCAAGTGATTCTAAGGATGCATGTAGATGTATTGGTGGACGTGTTCTATTGTTATCATCAATCGAACCATAGTTGTTTGGACTGTCTGTTGTCATGGTATAATATGATATCTACTTTTCGTTTAATAAACTCTGAACTTTACTACGGTGATTATAACCCACTGATCAATTATACCACTAGCCTCGGCAGTGGTTCGGTTGCAAGGATGAGGAGGAAGCAAGAAGATGAAGGAATAGGTATGGCGATTCACTGGTCATTTCTTATACTTGTCTACCACAACAGAGTGCTGCGCTGGACCCCAAACTCCATTTAGCAGAGAAGAGATATATCACTGCGTTCAGTATAGCAGTTTAACAAAGTGTATCGTCTAGTTGTAAAGTTTTGAGCATATGATGTGCACCTCGAATTATAAGAAAGTACACAACCACTCTCATATAAAATAAGAATGGCACCTTTGACAACCACACGTACATTGTTTGAACTTCGAGTTGGTTCGTTCCATACCATTGAGGTATTATTGCAAATTAGACCATCAGATATATCATGGTGGAACTCAGATTTGTCCAATCATGAACGTCAGTTATACAAGTTATTAGGAAGACGAATATTACCATCGGAGTGTGCTGTAGAGATAGAAGCATATCGTACCAAAAGAAAAGAAAGAGACAATGCAGCTAACAATACTGATAAGAAGAAGAAGGGCGAGGTTGTGATAGGCGAGGCCAACTTAAAGAAGAAGAAAGCAACAGAAAAGGGAAAGACCACAGGCAAGAAAAGAGGAGGAAGTAAGAAGAAAGAGACAAAAGCTTCAAAGAAACAAAAGTTATCCGATAAAAGTAAAGATGCAGATTCCAAAGATAAGAAGCTACCAAAACTATTGAGAGAACCAGGCAAGTGGGTTATGGGGAAATCAATACAGATATGTAAGTTATTTTATAGTTGTGTTGTTGTATACTTCTATGATATAGTTTTCAAGCATGATACTGACAGTATATGATGACTGCAAAGGCTACATGATGGAAGAGCTCGAGACATCTTCTGCTTCTACTCTGATATATAGAAAAAAGGAAAGCGACAAAAGTAGCCCAAAGAAAAGTAATACATCAATGAGTCAAAGCTCAGAGGATACAAAACAATCTACTAATAAGAAAGAGGATGATGACGATGATAAGTTGGTACCACTTGCTACCTTCCGATCATGGAAAAAGTTACCACACCGTGTCAGTCTATGGGTATTTCAATTTGATCCATCAATTCCATCTGATTTAAAAGTATCAGAAGATGGCGGATTCCCCAGGCCAGATTTACTTCCAATGGCAGATATTTTTAGATCTGACGAGTAAGAGATTCCTCTACTAATATGGAAACAGTAATAGAATGATACAACAAAAGATGTGACATGGGTCTAATGATATAGAGAGATTAAGATACTATACTACCACAAATCTCTCCAGGCAGTCTCAACTCGATCTCTCAAATCCCTGCCTACATCTTCTATCATATCTTGAAACGAAGAAACTCTATTTCGACTTGATTCGGCCAATTCAACTTCATTCTTTCCATCAGCATTAGCGCTACCAATGGATAAAACGGCCACTGCTCCACCAGTCAAGTGACCTATACGCAATCGTCGTCCATGAAAGTACGATTCCTCTCCACCACCTACCGAATGTAAATTTTTATGACCTGCATTCACAGCACTCGATAACAATCCACCCTGCTTATTACTACAGTTACGACATTGTGGATAGAACTTTTGTGATACCTTCCAACCAAACGGTTTCCTATACCATCTTGAATTAATTTGTTTGGCAACACTAACAGGTGGGATATGATCACCATTGAATTTGTTCTTTGACATATTGGAGAATATCATTCGACTACCACAAGTGTGACATCCCCACCATTTTCCGATGCTTTCTAATTTGGCTCGTTGTGCTTTTGTTGCGTAATTAAAGTTGGGTGGTGCTGGTATACCGATGCGTGCAAACGATCCACGAGCAGTATAACTTGATGGTGAGAGTGATATAAAGTTGGATCTGAATATTGTCTTGTAAGTTAACAGACCTAGGACACATCTGTTGGTTTGTAGAATGTGCATTGATAATATGGTAGACATCGAGTTCAGAAGAATGTAAAGCAGTTAGAACACAATACCAAAGAGATAAAAGCAAATCAAGATAGAAGAGACACTCACATTCTAGCAGCATGCATCCAAGCATCCTTTCGTTCTCTTCTTTCACTTCTACTCAAATCATTCACAAACATCTTCATTGGTCGTACCATTTCATCAACACTTTGTATAGCCTTATTACTAATCTCTGGAAAACTTTGTATAATACCATTCAATTTATTATTATTCCATGATTGTTGTATAGTTGAATAAGCGGCTGTGGTACCTAAACCTGCTAAATGACCCATCCAACTACCTAATGCTATAGTCATTATACCTAGTGTTGTTGGTATTATTGCTGGCCGGGTGCCTGTTGATACTTTGAGTACCTTGTATTGGATATATTGTGTTGATAATGCAGTTGTGTAGAATGCTATTGTACCCGAGAGGAATGTTGCAATTGATTGATTATTGGGTAGTATACTATTTGTTTGTAGTTGATGCTTTAGGTTTGTAAATGTAGATTGAATAGATGATATTATTTGATTTTGTTGCTGTTGTGAATTATGATAATGATGATATTGTGGGTTGTATGTATGTTCATTACTGAGTCTGTTTGAGAGTTGTCGTTCTGCACCGATCATCGATGAACTTTGTGAAGATTTTATGTGGTTTGGTATGCTTGCACCAACACCACTATCGTCATCATCATCAAACGAGTATGAACCCATCTCTATCTACTACCTTTCATCTATTATCTCTTTGTCCTCTATTTCTGTCTGGTTTTAATACTGCCAATGCCTTGCCTCCTTATCTTACTCCAAGAGAACTTCTTCCACGTAAAGATAAAAGTTCCATTCTCTAGAAACTTCTAATTACATTTGCAGCTTGCCTCATAAATAAATCGAAATCTGTTTGTGGATGGTGTGATTATTCCTCGCGGATTTGGTATCAATAGAGGCACTGGATAAAGGCGTGGTATATATAGCTCATACTAATATCTATTGTTCGATAAATTAGCGGCGTTTTGAGGGTTATAGCCGCTCAAACAATTTATGTACACATCTTGTGCATCACCTTCTCTCAACTGTTCAACCCAAAAATAATAATTATATATATCAATAATGAGCGGTAGACCACCAGGACAGCAAGGGGAAGGTTGGGAATTACGTAATAATCCCACAATTAACGAGGACACTGGACCGGGATGGGCTACTCAACGTGCGCAAGCTCAACAACAACAGCAGGCCGAGACTGCAGCTCAAAATAATAGCGAGGGTGCCAACAATAATAATGAGGGCAATGATAACAATAACCAACAACAACAACAACAAGAAGAAGAGGATATATACGCATCAACCCTACAAAATAATACCTCATTACAAGATTCAGATATATTACCAATATCAACTGAGCCTGATCCGTTCAATGTCGATTCATACAAAATGTTACATTTTCCAGGTGCCAATCAATGCAAAGGTCGTAACATACTTAATATATTAAATGATCGAAGTTTGTTTGGTAGTAGGTATACTTCGAAATTATTTTATATTGGTAAAGGTGGTAAAGGATTAAATGATAAGGAGAGTAGTAGTAGTAAAAAGAAGAAGAGTATAGCAACAATTGCAAAGGATAATTTAAAGATTGGTGTTGATGCCGTGAAGGAGGCTCGAGAGAAGGCTGCAGCTGCTGTCGAGGCTGAAAAGAAAAAGAAGGAGGTTGGGGGTGAACAACATTCCTATCTCAATCCTAAATTCTTTCAAGGAGATAATGGAGGTGTGGGTACACCACCACGGGATAAAACACCACCTCCTCAATCACAGGCGGCACCAACACAATCTTATTCAACTCCACCCAGAAAGAGCAAGCCTCAGAGTAGTAATAATAATAAACTGGAACAGCCAGGGCCCAAACAACAAAAGATTGATGGTAAAACATCACCATCCCAAGCATCCATATCTACTTCTCCAACAATCAACACTACATCATCCACCACTCTCAATAACGAATACGGTCCAAATAAAATTATACCAAATGAAATATTAAACGTTACATCCGAAATTATATCCTATGCGGAATATACAAGTGCAACACGTTTTAATGCCAATTATTTAAATCATTTAAATGGTGGATTGGAAATACCCAAACGTCCACGACAGATGGTACGGCCGTTTAATGATGATGATCCGCTGCCGGATGTTACTAGTCCTAGTAGTGCTAATAGAAATAATAATGGTGGAGGGGATGGTGGTCAGGGAGGAGGAAGAGCAGCAGCACAAAGATCATTTCTAAATCCAAATCGTCAACCTCCACAACCACAGGGAGCACCCGATCGTAGTGCGGTATTATTACAACAACAGATTAATACTATTCGGCGTGTCATACAACAATTAGAACGACAATTGGCAAATGCACAACGACAGTCTAACAACAACAACAATGATGATGATTCAGCAGCTATTAATGCAGCACGACGTAGGGCGATACAGAATCAGATTGAGATTGAACGACGGAATTTACGTCAATTTGAGAGTAATTTACGATTACAACGTGCTCCACCTGCTGGTCGTGGTCCTCAAGGTGCTGCTGCCGCCGGTGCCGGAGGTAATAATCCACCAAATAATAATCAAGCAGCACAACCAACCAAGGCAGTATCAACAATATCAATAGCATTCTCATCTGATCATCGCACAATCGCCTCAACTCACGGAGATCACACAATTAAAATATCATGCACACAAACTGGTAAATTAATACGTACATTAGATGGACATCCACGTACACCGTGGACGGTCAAGTATCATCCTACCAATAGTCGAATTGTTGCCAGTGGATGTTTGGGATTTCAAGTAAGAGTATGGGATTGGAATTATCAAAAAGAGAGTGTTCGGAAAAGTAGAAAGATGGAGAAGGAACGAAAGTGGGTTGGACGGTATGATGTTACTAATAACACTGATTCAAGAAGAAGGAGTAGCAATAATGATTGGGGCATTGGTAGTATGAATTCACAACGAGGACGTAGTCCACGGGGTGTTGTAGAAGGATGGAAGGGTGGTGTTGAAACAGATATCAATGGTGATAATTGCAACAAGAATCCCATTAGTGAAGAGGAAGATGATTATGCATCATCCATCCTAGCCAATACGGGTATACCACATGATGATCCAGCATGGTATGAGACTGAAGCGGAAGCATTTAATTATGATGATGGTATTGGTGTATGCTTGAACATGATACGATTGAATTCAGCTGTCATCTCACTTAGCTTCCACCCATCAGGAGAGATATTGGCAATGGCAAGTGGTAGTACATTACACTTATGGGATTATAATGAAGAGAAACGTAAGAGACAGAAGAAGGCGTTGGAAGATGCTACTACCGAATCATCATCGACACGAGAATCGGATGCCAGGATATTAGATAGATCACAAAATTCCGACTTCCCAAGGACACAGACAATGGACTTTCGTCATGAAAGTGCGTTACGATGTGTACACTTCCCGCCTTGTGGTAATATCATCATTGTCGGGGGTGTTAATCCACAGAGTAGTAATGAAGGCTTGCCGAACAATCTTCCGAGTAATAATCGTAGAGGTGGGATGAATGGTGGCGGTATGAGTTTTCATTTACGCATGTGGGATTTCAGTTTGGATGCAGTATTGGATCCCAATCCGGCGAATATTGGTAGTAGAGTACCAAGGGGTGGACGGATTAATGATGATGGTATATTGAGTTGGAATTATAAAGTTATCAAGGAGGCAATGTTGAATGTAAGTCGTACATGCGTGTTGATTATGCTTTCCTTATGATCATGTACCAACACTGACCAATCTTGTTTTCCCTATCACACCACAGCCACGAACAATCATACCCCGTGTCTTGTTATACAACGATGGAGGATTCGATCTATCACAAGATGGTAAAGTCCTTTCGGCATGTGCTGATTTCTGGCTTCCCGTTGGTATTGATAATGCCATGGATTTGATTGAAAGCCGTCATCAGATGGATGATGATGCCGAAGAGGAGGAACCGCCAAACCCAGTCGAATATTTAACAAGTAATCTAGCTTCAACTCCCGTCGGAACTCCGGTTCGGCCGTCTCAAGGAGGCAGCTATTCCTCGCCAACACCTCAACAACGACTTGCTGATCCGAGTACACCGCCTCAGAACACCTTTTCAATGCTTGAGCCACCCTCGCCTCCTGGTAAACGCAACCTACCGAATGTGCCTCGTGGACAGCCAGTTCATTGTCCTCATCCGCTCTCAATCGTTGCCGGAGATCATCCTGCTCATCAAGGAGATGGTGGACGGTATGTTCCTCATATTGTAACGGTATCATTAGACACATCACCCCCAGCTGATGGTCAGTCCATGCTACCTCTTAATCCCAAGATTATCCGTACTGAATCTATGCGGAAGTATCCAAATCTTGGTAAACTGTTGAATGCGGCACCACTTACTGGTACCAAGAGTTCGGGAGTCACATGTGTTAAGCTAAGTCCTTCTGCTGAGTACTGCCTACTTGGATATGGTGTACGTGAGAATTTACCCTCGGTTGGAGATGAGGAGGCACGTCATCCAGTAACGTCACTATATAATGTGAAGAAGGGAATGAAACATGTATGTACTTTGACATGCGCCGACGATGATGTAAATATAGCTAGATTCCATCAAGAGAGTGGACATGGTTTCGTATACGGTACAAAGCAGGGAAGAGTTCGAGTACTTGCAAAGAGACCATGGAATTACTACCATTTGGAGGAGGATGGAAATGAGGAAGAGTAGATGGTTATATGTTTATATTTGTTTATGTTGTATTAGGTTCAGTGTGGGTGTATGTAGTAGATATATGTAAGTGTACAAATCAGCTACTGTAATGATCTTATACTTGACCAATACTATTCTAACATTGTCTTTACTTATCAGGGTTATATTGTACTCTTTTTATATTATATTTACCCCAACAAAAAATAGTAAAAATGACAGCTAAAAAAGAGACACAAGGTAGCATTGTAGACTTAATATCAGACAGCATGATAAACGCTTAAGAAAAGGAAGATGCCTCGATTGATTGGCGGTGCTACGTGGGGGAAACAAGCTTGGCATAGACCTGACTGGACACCAAAGCCAAGAAATGATATTAAGCAGTCTCACAAGGCAGTCACACAACAAAAGAGAGTAGCAATTGACCCTCCACAAAGCGAGTCCCCAACAAATGATAAACTGATTGGTATTTGCATTTCTTGTGATCCGTCGACAGTGGTATCGATTTCCCCTCTTCGTCGATAATGTTAGGGGAATGAAAACACAACTGATGGTTACAATGAGAAAGTCTTCGTGGCAACAAAAGTACGGCGGAGACAAGCAACAGGATCATGCCGCAGACGACGACAACTCCCTACATGATTGGATATCCGCGGTACAAGAAAGAGCAAATAATGAGGCCTCAACGGCGGCGGCATTATCCGAGACGTATTACGAAGAAATCGTGCCTGATAGTGTGCCTGCTGATAATGAAGCAGCTGCCATCATTCATAAGATGAATCAATTGCTAGACGACGGCTTTTCAACTGCAAGTGATAACAACAACACAGATGCTTTCGATTTCAACGAGGTAGACTTTCATGCTGATACCGCTTCCAACATTAATGATGAACAACTTCAGATGGATTTTAATGAAGAAGATTACAGCAAGTACTTACAGCTATCTAGTATTGAAGAAGACCCTGTTTTTGGCAGCAGTGAACTTACGATCGACATTAGAGACGAGGTTGCAGTCCTGTTTCGTCGAACGAATGATGCAAAGATGCTCAAAAAGTGCTTTGATATTCTAGTTGTGCATGCAGAGGATAGCAAATTGCTGAGAGCTCGTGTTTTTTCGTGCTGGAAGTTGATAACCAGACGTAACAACAATGCAAAAGATCAGATTGTCAGAAGATTTAGAAGACGGCATAGACTTCGAAGCTTGAGACGCATGCTCACATCTTGGTTGAGTATTACTGCAGAGAAAAATATACTACTGCAAAGAGCAATTATTGAAAGACGTGACTGGCGAACAAAGTCAAAAGTATTTGCTATTCTACACACGAGATTCCAGCATGTTCAGAAGTTGAATGATGCAGCCGATAAGTTTTATCAATCCAGATTGAAGCGTCAGTTGTTTATAGGTTGGTTAGCTTCAAAGAAGACTGTAAAATCAACATCTCCAAGCAACACCAAGAGTACTAGTCATTTGGTAGATGAGGGACAAGGAGACTACAAAGCTCGTGCTGCCATAGAGGATGATCATGAAGAAGACGTAGATCCCTCAAAACTCTCGGCTACCAAATGCATCACTCCAGAGAAAAAGGTGGTACAATTGTCACAACCGAGAAGTCAAGCATCAGAAAAGGAAAACAATCAACCTAACAACAAACAAGACAGGCAGCTGCTGCAACCTCTCAAGCCTCAAAGAAAGCCTCTTAAAAATACTGGTACTCCAAAGTTGATCAAAGACATGCATGAAAGGAAGAAGCAGCGAGAAAGACAACGGGAGATTCTTCAACAAAGATACGAACAAAAGGCTGTCGAAAGGAAGCAACAACTACAACAGGAAAAGCTTAGGAGAGAGGAAATCGAACTTAGGGTGCAGAGGGAATATCTTCAAAACAAGGCTGCAGAAGAACACAAGAAGAAGGTCACAGCAGCTAGGAACAAACAAGCGAACAGACTTGCAGTACTTCATTACCGAATGTCTCTGCAGAAGCGTCTACTACTTCAGTGGAAGAAGATCTTCAAGATAAAGTCATTTAATGAGCGCAAGGCAATTATGGCATGGAGAGATACTGTAACAGAAAAATGTTGGCAAAGTTGGATATTGCATACGGCTGAACAAAAGAGCCAGCGAAAAGCATTAGAGCTGAAGAATGAAATTTCTGCAGATGTGTTCAATAGGAGAAGATTGCTTGCAAAGTCATTTGCTAGTTTGGAAGAACATTGTCACTACACTCAATCACTTATACAAGAAGCACAACAGAAATTTGCAACACACAAACAGCGTCGTATCCTCAACAAGTGGCTTCGCGTGACTGTCAAAGCACTGAAAACGAGAAGAAAGAGAGAAAAGAAGGCTGCAAAACATGGAAGAAGGATCCTTCTCTTGAGAGTAATGCAATATTGGCAAGTTGGTGTACAGATTTGCAAGAAAGAACATGAGGTTGATATGTTGGTTAAAGCAAAGTGGGAAGAGGTTGAGAAATGGTTGGAGTAGACTGTCAAGACGTGAGATAGCCATGTTCAGAGGAGAATGGGTTATGCCCGACTAGCTTACAGTTACACCTATATTAGTTGATGTGATAGCTTGTAAAACTAGCCATAGATTTACTCTAATTATTCGATATTCTCATCTCTTCCGTCGTAGATGTAGGGATGAACACGGGTAGGAGCGGATCCTGCCGCTTCTGCAACGGTCTCCCAACTGCTGCCTGAGGGAGGAAGAGTTTCGTCAAACGCATCATCATCGGGGGGTGCAGCATAAAAGTCAATGTCTTTTGTTGTGCCAGGTTTACAACCAGGTGGAATAATTGAAATGTACCACTTTCTGTTGATGGGAAGTGTAGATGACAAGAGTGTGAGCCTGATGGTACTCAATTAGCATATGAAAGATATCGTTAACTCACCGAGTATTATCCATGAGTCTGCAGCGAAATAGTGTAAACACTTCATCGCTTCCTTTATACTGAGAATGAAACACATATTTTGGAACGCCATCGCTCTTGCCTCGTCTTTTGTATATTCCATTCATTTCAACAATTCCACATCCTTCAACACAATAGCCGCTTTCATCGCGCTTTCGTTTTTTGGTTGTAACCTTAAAAATATTTGAAACAAATAATAATGGCATAGCTTGTGCAAATTGGTAAATTGTGTCTAGTTTCATCTCAGGCAAGTCACATTCATCTTCTTTGTCAACTTCCTCTGCTCTATCAAACCAATTTACTACAAATGGAAGAGCCTTTAAGCTCCTTTCACCTTTAGAATCCCATCCAAAGAAGGAATCCATTTTCAAATGATTGTGGTTGAATATGATCTTTTCCATTGCAACCTTGTCTTTATCTGAGTTTCGATTCAGGCCCAGATAATAAGAAAGATCATCATCATCATCATCATCATCATCATCATCATCATCATCATCAAGATCTTCTTCGTCATATTCAATGCTACTCAGTGTGTGATTTGAATTATATGTTTGGTTGATAGTTTTAGTATTGCAGAGTACGCATATGAAGTCTTTCATTCCGTTGACGGTGATAGCCTCATTGTCACGAAGATTGAGACGTTCAAGTTTGTTGTTTTTCACTAATGCATCCGTGAGTAGTGATATACAAGTGTCATCAATTTGATTGTCGCTAATATCAAGATCTTGGAGTTGGCAATGTTCATTTTTCAGGTAATTAGCCAGGATGTTACATCCTATACTTCCGATGCTATTGCCACTGAGATCGAGAGTTACTAAAGCCTCAAGACTGGTAACAGCTGGTATAAGTTCGGTTAGAACAGCTTCTTCAATATCATTGCCAGGCAGTCTTATCTTCATTAGATTGGCACATCTTTGGATGGTCGGGGTTATAAGAGAAATTTTTCCTTCATCAAGTCCACAGTTTACGATTGAAATTTCCATCAAAGAGGTTGTCCTATCCTTGAAGGCCTGTAAAAGCTCAATGTATGCAGTCTCAGATACATCACCCCCAGCAATTGAGAGAGTTAGGATAGAAATATTGTGTTTCAAACCTTCAAAGAACCCGCTCCCATTTTGATTGCCAATGGTGAAAGTCGAATCAAACCTTACGATCTCTATATTTGTGTTACATCTAAGGGCGTGGCCAAGCCTGGAGAAGTCAATCCCTTCACTGGGTGCAACTACACATGTCTCACCATTATTTGTTTGGAGGATCATATCAAACTCGTCGCCTATCTGTAATTCGAATAGCATTGGGTCGTTCCTTTCAATCCTCAACATGACCGCATTCTTAATAACAGGGCTTGCGACTTCCTTTAATCCCTCAGGCAGAGAAGAATAAACTGCCACGAGCAACATATGTAGCTGTACTAGAATCATAGTATCAGATAATGAAGTGAATGTTTGTTGAGCAAGCACAATATGAGATGGCTTCAACATCAGTAAGGAAGGCAAAATGGAAGAGTAGCCTTCGTTGTTATTGCCTGCAAGAAACACCATGAGCCTTTTGACTTTTGGAACAAGCTCAATGTGGGCGGTGTTCCCAAGAGCTAGCTCAATTAGCTCATTTTTGATTGCCCACTCAGCCAATTGATGCTCAAGTGTCTCTTCGTCTGTTGGTACTAGTGATTCAGCCTTCATTATTGGTCCCACTCCAACTTCAGCGGAAGTATCCCATCTTGTTGTTGGCAGCAAATTGGTATTGTACCGAACTGCTTTGTGTTCGTATTGTAAACCCTCGTCGTCTACCAAATACCACCTGGCTGGTGAATAATGAATAGTCAAAGTTTTACCTGCACCCTCTGGATCATTATCTGGGACTTTCCGAAGGTACTCGGGCTTAGTATTTGGTTTCAAACATCCACTACCTCTAATACTTTCCGGATCAAGGGTGTATGTGCCATTGAAAAACGACCTTTCAGCTTCAGAAACAACGATTGTGTTTGGTGGAGGACGAAGCTTTGCGCTTTCTTTTATGAGACTGTCAATCTCGTTCCATCCAAGACATCTCACCTTGAGACTTTGAGATGTTACCAACTTTAACGCAAACTGTCTCCAATAATTGAAAAAGAAACTCACAATTGACATATCTATCTCAGATATCAATAAAAGTTGCGAGCGTAACTCACTATACGTCTTTGTAGAAACCTTCTCAAGAGCATCCTCGTCTAATCCAAGTATGTGTCGCATGACTGTTTCAACAATGGTCTTGGTATTATCCTTGGCAACTAGTAACTCATCATTCGGACTGCTACGATCAAGCTTCGGAATACTTCGAAATAAACCAAAAACACGTACCAACAAGGGTATATGCTTCGTGGTTGCATATAAACTCAAGTACAATAACACATTATTTCCATCATCAATATTTGTTTTGAGCTTTCGAATATTCCTATCGTTCAAGCTAAGGAAATGCTCCATCACTGCTTTGCATACTAGACATGCATCAGTTGAATACATGTTCTTGCTGATTGACCCAAGAGCAACATCAAGCAACATTGCCGCCATTCCTAGTGGAGGAAATTCGTTGTTACGTGAAGTCAAATACTCTGTAAGGTATTTCAATGCACCCTGTCCATCAGTATGTACAGCGGTAGATATCAACTCTTTTGTCATTTTTATAGTGGAGTCATCAGATGATAATAACTCCATTGCTAGTCCAAGTATACCATTTTTAATAGTCCAATTCACCAACTCAATGGTGTTGTATTCACTTCGTATTGCTTCAACTGTTGGCGGGGGTTGGGTCCCTGCTTTGCAAGTTATCCATCCAGACGGACTAGGGAGCTCGTCACTGCCGTGCTTTGATTTGAGTTGATAGTAGTCAATATCCTTATCCGTACCTGGTTGGTCTACATCGGCCTCAGATATGAACCACCATTTATGCTGTGATCGCATGGTACATTGGAACAATGTAAGTCTCTTCCCGGACCATTCAGGGTCAGCTTCGTAGCTTTCAGGAATGTTCATTTGGTACCATAGTTCTCCATATGCAGCATATGTACCATTTATATGACTACATCCTGCGCCCGTAACGACGTATGCTAGTGGTGGTGTTCGGGTTACAATCTGTACTATTTGGGCCAAGCCAAAAAGTTTCAAATCGGCGTCCTCGTATACAACAAGCTTCATTGCCCACTTTTCCATGAATGTCAAAAAGTGATTCATCGACTGAAGATAATTTTTAAATAGTTTCACATGAACTTGAAACAGATTAATTCTAATAGAATTAATTGACTTAGCACTATTGATCTTCTTCATTGCATCCTCATCAATACTTAGAATGTGTTTCATTATCGCGTCAGCAATATCCTTTGTAGTTTGAACGTCTTGACTAAACCAACTTCGATCTAGTAATTTCATTACTGTTTTCATGTTGGGAAAGGTAGAAGTGGCAACTTTTGAAACTAAGAACTTTGAGAGATTATCTAAACCACCCATGCGATGAAAGGTATTGGCAATCTCTATTGTACTTTTTTCTAGGATGATAGCCAATGATTCTAATAACGAAGTACAATCGAAGTCTTCTCTCTTTATACCACTATTAATTACATCCAATAAACAGCATACAGCTTTGTATGTGACATCTTTATCTGCCTCTTTAATGTTATTGACATTGGTCAGAGCAATGGCAGTTTGTACAATATGATTAATAATAAAATCTTGTGATATAGCTGATGTTTGATAATGCTTTGCACATTCTAGTGCATCTGATATTTTGGCACGTTGAACTAACAAAAGATAAAATTTGGGTGAGATAAATAGGTATTTATAATGATATCAGAACAAATCGGTATACTCTGGGCTCAATTATATTTTGATACTGTGTAATCTCACCTTTTTCTTTTTCAGCATTGGTAAGAGTAAGAGAGGTCGCAACCTCCTCGAACAGTGTAGTAACACATGATGGAGGAGTTTCAGTATTAGACTGATCCTTGATACTTTTGAATATTGACTTGTAATCGCTATTATCTTCGGCTGCCACCTTGCATACAATTTCTTCAAGTATTATGGTAACTTCTGAATCATGTAAATTTGATGAGGTTGGTAAACTCATCATTTATTATAATTTATTACACTTTTTCACCACCGCCGCCGATACTATTTCTTCAGCCTACAATAAACTAGCTATATATCCACAAGCAATAACAACTTAGACGATGGTAAACTGATAACTCAAAGAGAGTTGCTTATTACACCCTACCTATTTTTGATTTGTTGCTAGCTGATTGTTTAGTCGCTAAAATGACATTGTTTAATCCCGGTCTGAAACGTCGAAGCGTAGGTACAGCTTACTCTTACCATACGTCCTCATGGCCGCTTTGTTTCAAGATACTAATTTCTCAAATATCTAATGCATGCTTTATGTTGAGGATCTCTGCTTTTACCTAATGACATATTATTGCTCCGCTCTAACTGTAAGCATATCTTTTTATCTTAGGAACAACAAATGCATCTCTATCAATCATTATCCAATGGTATAACTCTACCTAATTCTGATATAATAGAATCCCTCCTCAACTGTCTTGTAGAAAGTGAATCTAATTCTTCCGATGCATCAGTAATCTCCTCACTAGATATCATTGAGACAACTTTGCATAGTGCTACTTCATGACTTCCACAATCAATCATATCTCCTACCAATTCTAGCTTTAAATAATAGATACTAGATGGTAAAACTTTTGGCCATTCGATATCCTTTCCATCATTTTCATTTGGTGGTAGTCTTTCCCATTCATATCCCATTTCTTTACAAAGTATCCTTTTATCTACATCACTACCAGATGATCCGCCAAGCAATCGAATCAGCTCCCCTTCAACTCCACTCTTCCCTTTGCAAGATGCATGTTCTGGACATAATAACTGTAATACACCTCTACGGTTTCGTGTAAAGTTTTCATGAGATAATGTTCCCTTGTATAAAGATATTGACCACATTCGATGTGGTTTAATACTAACAGGAGTTGCATATGTAAGTATGTTCATTGTACTCTTGTTGTTTGTTGTTGCTGTGCCATCACCATCATTATCACTACTGCCGAGTGTTGATAGAGAATATACTGGTACATCAAGCAAGGGTGGGAACGATGTTGAATGAAATGCATATATGTCGTGTTGGCATAGAAGAAGTATTGCAATTGCAATGAAATACATGATATTGTGTGTCATTATCATTTGTATAATATACTTTTTTATAATATTATGTTGCACTCTATACTGATGGATGATGAATATAGGGTTGATGGATGGTGAAATGATATTGTTATTACACAACACGGCAGCTGCAGGCTTCTTCTATCTGATACATATCTACCTATCTCCTAACAATGATGATTGTATGTATATGTCCCATTTAGTTATCAAAGACTCCCACTCATGATATTATGACGATATGGGGCCACGATAGAATGGGGCGGGGAGAGGAGTTTATTTTAGAGTTATTGTTGTTGATATAACAAAGGCAGGGGAGCAAGTGATAATGTTTATAATACATGTCATCTTCGTTTTGATAACAATATTTGATGTCATATCTTGGATACCGCCACCGATATCAATAAAGAACAACATACATCATTATCATAATATCTTCTTTCACACTTCTCAAAGATGTACGAAGAGTAGTACTGATGACAATAATGGTCATAATGACGATGATAGATATCCTGGTGGCGAAGTAGTAGGCAGTACGGGAAAGATTGGAAGTTATATTCTCTCCAGATTGAACAAACCAATTACATCAAGTTCAATAATATATCCTCAATCACTGAATGTTTCAGCTGTACCTCGGGGAGTATCACCTGGTTGTCGAAGCACTCGTGATACACCAATATATGCAGCAGTACCATCTTCGTCTATACAACGTGTTTGGGAGTCAACAATACCACATAGGAGAAAAGATTTAGTATTTCTTTGTAACTGTATCCCATCACGACATCTAAACTTTGGAGATGAAGATGTATCAGTTGCAATCCTTCATTTTGGTGTATCACATAACAATACAAATGGGGAGCCTAGATTAAATACTTCTTTAGAAGCACCACCGACTGTTATATACGGTAGACACGCGCAAACTTTGACTGATTTGTTTATAGATGATGGGATACCAACAATAGTGGTTAACAATCCAAGAGAGATACAAATAGCTGCAGCCAAAAAGATTGCTTGGAGTAGTCTCATGTGGTTAATGTGTCACTCATTCAGTAATGGAAATGGGTCTTTAACAGTGAAAGAAGTACATGAAACGAAGTCGGGTGAAATAAAAAGATTGGTCGAGGAGATAATGCCAGCGTTGCAATCGCTTGCCTCTGAATCATGGACAAAGAATAGCAAGACTGATGTGTCTTCACAGCAGTCAATAGGATCAGTCCAAGATATACTGGACTATCTTGAAACTTATTCCATGTCTATATCTAGTGGTAATGTGATACCCAACAAGGAGTTAGCTTTGAAGGAGATTCATGAGCGGAATGGACTGCTCTTATCACTAAACAATGAGCAACAGAGCTACCATATGGAGATACTTCACAAAGTAGTAGGCGATGATATTGATCAATATCTCGAATCAAAAGACTGTGTAAACGAGGAGGATAGAGATAACAACGAAAGATCTCATCGAGTTAAATTGACTTCCTCAGACCTAGAGTTTCTGTTTCATACAAACAAATCAAACTTGAAAGATACCAGTACTATAAAATCGGCTGTAGTCGTTGGTGCAGGTATGTTTGGATCATCTATTGCTTACCATCTATCTAGACTTGGAGTTAAAATCACAGTACTGGATGAAAGGAAGAAACTTCTGCCTTCTACAGCCGACGAAGATGATGTTATAGATCCAGGAACTGCAACTTCCTCGTCATTTGCTTGGATAAACGGCAACAGTAAAACACCGCTATCATATAAACAGCTCAACTGTCTGGGTATGGAAGTTTGGAGGCGTCATGAAGTTTTGAAAGATCTTCCAGTATGGTGTGGTACATTAGTTCGGAGTACATTACAAGATGGAGATTCACAATCACCGATCATGAGTCCATATTATTCATGTCTTGGACCTCTAGACTTGAACGAGAACTCAGGTCGAACCAGGTATTGATTGGCAATCTGCTACATCTTCTGATGATACTGAGATACACTTCTACCCTGAGGAAGGTCATGTTGATCCCATTCAAGCTGTAAAGGTATTACGAACATCTGCTAATGAAAATGGAGTCGACTTCATAAAAGGAGCAGTAGTCAGTAATCTGGTACGTGATGAGCTCGGCAAGGTTGTCGGGGTTCAATATACAAAAGCTGATGACAACACAAGTACACACACAGTCACAGTAGATACTGTCATTATAGCTGCAGGAGCCAACTCGGCGAAACCCGAGCTTGGCCTTGCTAATCATTTGGCATTGTTGGAGAAGCCGGGCAAGCTAGCATACGCTAAAACAAGTGCTGGTTCCAAGACATTAGATAGAATATTTGTGGATAAAACTTCACACTTTCACATTCTTAGGAGATCGGATACACTTGTTGTCGGAGGCGGTAAAATGGTAGCTGGAGGAAATACTAGACAGGAGAGTACAACAGAATCACAAAGCTCGGCTGATATGGAGGATGATAGTAAGATCGGGCAGGTAATGGTCGAAAATGTAATCTCTGCAATAGCACCATATGAGCTACAGAAAGGGTACAAGCTCGAAAGAGTTTCACAAGCCAATAGAGCTTTTCCTAAAGACGGATTCCCGACTCTTGGATTTGTTGAACAAGGATTGTACTCCGCTGTGACACATAGTGGTATCACACTGGGTCCTCTTGTTGGAGAGTTGGTGGCCTATGAAGTTAAATCAAAACTAGATGAGGAAGAAAGCTGCAATAACAATGGTTTTCAAATACTCGATACGTATCGTCCTTCTAAATCTAGAATGGAATAAAGGACAGACTTTGGGAAAGATATCTATTCATATATATTTACATGTCTACATATACCTCTACTTTTGGTTATTGTCCTGAACTTTGTCGTAGCTGAGCTTTTGTTGCTTTTAGCTCACTTTCTAATTGTTGAATCTTTGTCAAAGCCTCGGACATCGTTCTTGGTGGCGTGGCAGTCTGTGTATACTGTCCATTATTAGGATTGTACTTCGTATGTTGACCACCATTATTATTATACTCGAGCCATTCTTTGTACACTGCATCAGCACCTCCACCAACACTAGCTCCCAAGTTGGTCTGATCCTGAACGTTACCCATCTTACCTTCTGATTGCAAATATTCTAGATAATCATTATATGCATCTCCTAGATCACTGTTTGTAGAACTACTACTGCTTGAAGATGAGATGCCGCTTTTCTTATAATCACTACTATATACACTACTACTTGCTTTATATTTATTATTTAACCATTGTTGAAAGTCTTCGTTGTTATTTGCTTCTCCAGTATTAGATGCAGTAGCACCGTATTTGTTTCCATAACTATCATGTGTTTCTAACCATTCTTTTATATGCTCATCAGATGCTTTTCCACTGATAGAACTCAAAGACGAGGTTGAGCCAGATGGTGATGAAGCGCCATATAAATTTCTAGCTGATTTCATCTTATTATTTGTATTCTTCATATTATGAAGTTGATTATTAGTTTGTATAATTGTGTGTGCCAAGTTGGCTAAATACAAAACACTGCCAACAAAACATAAGGTTGCAACCAATATCATCTTCTGTGGTTGTTTATACCAAGGGGATATTGACTTTCGACGTTGTCGTTGCATATACAATCCTTCCTCAATACCATAACTACCACCAAGTAGTATATCCTCTTCGGAGGATGAAGGATGAGTACCATAATATGTTGTATAAGGGGCTGTTGGGGGTGGTCGATCTCGTCGTCGAACATTTCCATCGATTGAAGAGTTCATTGCAGCTTTCTGCATCGAATTTAGCGCCGCTACCGCTGCCATTGTTTCAATATTATTATAGTATATACCTTACTCTCTTTGCAAATAGTATTTGTCTCGTTTCCCTCCCTATTGAGCCTCTTATTAATTCGAAATACTAATCTTATTGCGTTGAGTTTCGTGAGTAGTGGTGGTAGCATCTTTACTTTGCTCTTGATCGACATTTCTTCCTCCTCTGCGCGCGGTATCCTTTCTACTATCTCAGAGATTCCATACCATAACATCGTTTTTGTTGTTGCTTGTTGCTATCAATAATATGATAAACGGCAGCTAGCAATGGTATTCTATGAACCACCATCACCAAGTAGAAGTCCTCCGCGTCTTCAAGCTAAGCAATACGCTGCACAACTAACGGCACATAACATGATATTAGAAGATACCTTAGACGCCTGCAGCAATTGTTGCAAATTAGATGTCGACGTTGTGAAGACTAAGACAGCCCTTAATAGAACTGCTTCGTTTATACGAGCACATGATCTTGATATTACAGATGAGGATCTATCCAAATGTACAGATAAGTTAACATTAGACGATTGCAGTAACAGCCAACAGAATGACGGCATCCTTAGGAAGAGTACAAGTACAAGTTCGAGTAGTACCACCAACAATAATAGAGACATTGTATCGCTCAATGGTAGTGGTGTGGGTAGTATCATGTCGTCACTTGTTATTATAGGATTAAAAGAAGCTACAGATGAATCTAATAGATGGAATGCTACTAGTGCTACTGATAAGGTGTTAAAGAAGAGATCAAAGTTAAAAAAGAGTGGAGGTTCTAGTTCTGTATCCTCAGATATAATTATCAGTCCATCATGGCAAAATCCTGCATGCGGTAAGGATGTATTCGTATGGTCATCCAAATGTACTCGCAAGGGACATGGATCGGATTATCCAGTTGTCAAATCTAGAGGGTTAATACCCGCCTCTGCAAAAGATGTAGTCGATCTCATTATAGATAGTAGTAGAGTTATGGAATATAATAAAACGAGTATTGGTAGAGAAGATGAGCATATATTGACACAAGATTTGAAAAGTTCGATACATTCATTAGATTACAAGTGTTCAAAGATTAATGTCTCTGGTGAGGCTAAGATTATGTGTAGTAAGAGTCAGGTTCCATTGACAAGGAAGACTTTAGAGTTTAAGACTTTGTTCTACGCTAGACAGTTGAGTAGTGATGATGGTATTGGAATAGATGATGGCGTAGCATACATTACCGTAGGCCGATCAGTATGGGAAAGTCCTGACGGTACGTCAGATGGCGATACATCCTCCACAAGATGTGAAATCCTACTAAGTGTGAATTTGATAAGAGAAGTCAAATCTAAGAATGGAGAGGCTTGGTGTGAACTAACATGTATCAACCATGGGATATCTCCAGGCATACCCATGTTCATTGGTAAGCAAGTTGCTTTGACTGCTGCTGAGAACTATATCAAGGATATCCGAGCAGTGTTTGAAAAGAAGTAATGTGTTTGTTTGTTGCATTTTTGAGTAATTCTCTTTGCCGTGTGCGCAATGTACAGAAAATAGAGATATAGATAGATTGTTATAGAGATAGATAGAATGTGATAGAGGGGATAGAGTGAGACAGAGGAGATGATGAGTGTATTGCCATTTCTATTGTAGAGTGATGAGGCCGGCCCACCAACACTTGAATTGATACATATTAGATAGGAGTCAAACGAGTGTTGCGGTGGGATCATTTAGGTTAAAACATATGTAATTAGATGTATACATGTAACTGAGTGTGTTATCCATAATGCATCTACTGTTGTGTAGCTTATACCACTGGTACATAGGCTCTATGTACTGGCTTTTGCACTGATTAGCTCACCCCAAACGCCAGGAGTTTTCTTTTAGTGAAAACAAAAGTTGAAAGTTACCCAAGTGTAATTGAATGTATCAAAACATTAATGTATACCCCATTAAGATACTATCATACAAATACCTATGAATTCATTTACTACAAATGTCAACCCTGACCCGACCAAACATTACACTTGTAAAAATATTTCTTTTCTACCGAGGGATAATTTTCCGCCACAAATCTGTACTAGCAACTATTACACTAATATTCCTATTACAACAACAAAAACATACAATATGGTAAGTTTTATGTAGTTTATAATTATCTAATTGTGGTATAGTTTGGTTGAGTATTAGCGGTATTAAGCCTTGTCGGGTGGCTTAAATATACATCATTTTTTTTTTGTTGCAATGATGTGATAATAATTTGTTGCTCATATCATATACACTTATCTCTTAATACCTTATTTTATTACAGCCTCCTTTTGCTGATATTGAAGAAATTGATGATGACGTCCCTGAGCTTGAGGAAGCTGGTGACGATGTTCCTGATTTAGAAGATGCTGGTGCCGCCGCCGGAGGAGCTCCTGCCGAACAAGCCATCCATAATCGTGCCGAGAAGAAGTCTCGTAAGGCCATGCAAAAGCTAGGCATGCGTCCCATCCCCGGCGTTGTTCGTATGAGTGTTAAGAAGTCTAATCAGGTATTATTCGTTATTACCAACCCCGATGTATTCAAGTCTCCCAGCGCTGATACCTATGTTATCTTTGGAGAGGCGAAGACTGAAGATAGTGGACAGATGCAGGCCGCTGCCGCACAGGCTGCCCAAGCCCAACAAATGGCACAACAGGCCGGAGGTCCTTCTAAGGGTGAAAAGGCTCAGCCTGCTGGTATGGCCGAGGCCGCCGCTGCTGCTGCATCACCAAAGGTGGTTGAGGAGGAAGCCCCCGCTGAAATTGAGGGTGTGGAATCTAAGGATATTGAACTTGTCATGTCCCAGGCGGGTTGTTCAAGGGCTAAGGCAATTAAAGCTCTTCAGGAGAATGATTGTGACTTGGTTAATGCGATTATGTCATTGACTACCTAGATATATATTAACTGATACTGTTTATTATAACAGCTGAGTTTAAAAAAAATGATATTCTCTTTTTTGGTCTAATATTTTGTGCACATCTTATGTCTCATTTTCGTATTATATACGGATTTACACTGCAACTTTATTTTAGGGGGGTGTTATTGTAGGGATTACTTATTTGATGGTAGCAGTTTTAAAGAGTAAAGTATATTTAATAACGTTGAATGGGGGATATTGTTGATAATGCTGTGGGGGACAAAAATGACATCTACTCAAAGTTATGTCAATCCATTACTGCATGAAAATGAAACAGGGCTGGAATGTTATATCAGTGAATATAAGTACTTTTTATATAATGTCATTGTATGCGTGTTAATGCTTCCTTTACATCGGAGACAGGCGCCAAGCTCAAATAAGCATCAAGAGCTGCCGACACTTTATCACTCAAAGAAATCAATTCCCCCTTGCTACTAAGTGTATTGTCGTCATATTTTGCCTTTTGACCAAACTCTAATTCTACAAACAAATCATCTATTGCAACCCAAGCATCATTTCTGGATCCGTATTGCTTTAATTGTTTAGTGTTTACATCCTCTTCAATGTTTGGTCTATTGTCCCCGTCGTATCCTTTCGTGTAGTAAACGAGGAAGGCATTTTGATCTAAGAACTTTTGCTTATAACTAACTGGAGTAGAATATGCATCAAATATTCTTTTGAATGATGTTTCATCTCGTGGTATAGTTTTGACAAGTGATTCTAGTAAGCTTTTGCATGTCTCGGGAGATACTAAATTCTCATATCCTTCCTTGGACGTATCTAATTGTGATTTGCAACTAAGGATGCTCTGTTGTATTGCAACAATCGGGACTAATGTATCTATTGATCCTGTATTTGAAAAGTCCGCGCCGTTGTTGGTTGGCATATTTGATGCTATTGCATGTCGTGATGGCAAGCTAAAGTATGCGCATGTGCTAGCAATGCTTTGTATGACATCCCTTCTACTAGCACATGTAGATTGATCTTCTATTCTTGATGCAGATATTATTTTACTGCTGGAATGATATCTACTTGCTGTTTGTGCCGCCAGATCTCTCTCTGTACCACAATTCTTGACGATACTGTTCGATGAGGAAAATGCTAGGATACATCTTACTTTGCAAATGATGAAAAAGGAAACTAACCGATAAAAACATAGTTTATTGGACATCTTATTCGGATGATATGGTCTAGGAAGTAATATTCAAGGAAATCACTGCGCTGATTGGGGAAAGGCAAAGTAAAAAGCGTGTGACATGGTTTTGGCGATACACTGGGGGCATGGTTTAATTTCTCTGAATTTTAGAGAAAAGGATGTCAACGAAATGCAACTGAAATCTATCATTCATCACCTAAATAAAGCCCAAAGAAGAAGAGGATTTATTGTATTTGGATAGCATGATAGCAGTCCGATAGAGTAGTATTATTATTGCAAGAAATAATAGGCGAAAAAAGATAGTATATAACCGCCGCATATCTTAGGATAATAACGGTGCATCATAATGTCAAAAATTGAGATTGATGATCTCTTTGTAAATTTATTTGCATTACCAGAAGAGTTTGTATGGAAAGATAATACTCAGAAGAGCCCTTCAGATAATTACAATACTGATAATCTATCTTCATCCGATAGATCTGGTAGACGGCGGCGTAGTTCTTCCTCTAGACGGCAGAAACACCGCAGATCAAAAAATACAATAGAAATACAACAAACACAAAACACCCCAAGAAAGCAAAGACATACCCGTCATGCACAAGCACGGCATACACCGGTGTCTGATTCGGAGAATTCTATGTTACATGGCGAAAGTATATCATTATCAGAGGATGAGTCTGAATCTACTAACTATCAATCTGACGGGGCAGTGGTACTAACACATGAAAATGTGACTGATAACAGACAACTAAATCATAATGTTTCAGTACCTATAAGACTTCCTGTTGAGGGTAATAATATCCAATATGAAAGAAATGGTAAAAGTCAAGATATATTTGCAACCCCTCGAGGTAGTGGCGTAAACGTACAAGAGCCAGAATTAAACATATTTCATGATCAACAACCATCACTACACATACGCACTACGAAATCATCTTCCGATACATCATCACTAACTAAAACGAAAAAGAAGAATAGACGTGCTCCATCTATGAAATCAATTAAGAAGGGTATTGAACGTATCGGCGGGCGGAAGTCGAGTAAACCTGCATCAACTATATTGACACACTCATCATCATTTGGTTCATTTGATTCAATAAGTAGCTTCCACACTGACAGGGATAGCGAAAAGAATATGACAACACAGTACGATAATGCTGTTGATAAAAAAATGATGAAACTCCAGTCACATATTGGTAGGATTAGATCAAATATTCATGTGTTAGAAGGTGATTTAATTGCAACGCGTAATGAATTGAATAGAGCCAATCAACACTTGCAGTTGGCAATGTCAGAACTGGCAGATATTCAACGGGGTGTTATGGAGGTTGAATCAAAACTTATTCAACATGGAATATCTATATCACCACAATCAGAATCGTCGGCTGCTTTATCTCCATTGGGATTCGTTCCGGAATCAGACTTGTCCAGTACAAGATCTCGTTCATCTGATCGCTTACATTACTTTACACCTACATCATCCTTGGCAGATGAGAATGATAGTGACTGCTTTACTCCTCGTAGTACAATGTCATATCAGTCACTTTTATCTTTGAGTGAAAGGGATAGAATCAATACCCACATCCATGAAAACAAATCTGTAAGTAATAACAAAACAGTGGTCATAGATGTTGATCAGACACCATTAAAGAAGAATGGAATGCACTCTCAAAGAAGGAGATTCTTCGGTTCGGCTTCAGAGGTACAGACTGCAACTGTATTGGTAGATAGCTCTTCAGACCAACATAAAGAATCAAACTCACTCGATACACCGAGTACAGCTGGCACACATGAAACCCCTATATCGGATCCTATCGCTAATGAAGAGGTAAACGAACCTCCTAAACATCATCGAGTGACCTTTAGACAGCCATCATTCATCCGTGCACACGATTTAAGCCTTGCCAATTCAGCTGATAACGCATTAGTATGCCTGCATGAGACTGGAGTGAGTGATGTTGTGAATGCTCTATTCGAGAAGGGGATTGACCTCGTACATGATAATTCCGATAGATGGATACCAGAGAGTACAACGGCAAAAGTGTTGAACAAACGTGACAAACTGCTAATGTCAGGAGAGACTTTAGAACAGCCTGTTGGACCATGGCCGAATCCTGCACACGGGGACGAAGTGTTAGTCTGGACTGCAAAGTGTGAGAATGGTGGACATGGCTCCCAGTATCCTATGGTAAAGGCAAGAGGATTGATACCTACCAGTGCACTCCAAATGGTTAGTCTTCTGCTCGATTCAAGAAGAAGTAAGGAATACAACAAAATGTCTCTTGGTAGAGTTGACGAACACGTGTACAAGAGAGACCTTTCTAATACGTGCCCAACGAGTGGTATTCATGGCGAGCTTAAGATTGTTCGTAGTCAAAGCCAGCCTCCAGTGATTCGTAAACCAGTTGAGCTGCGTCTACTGTTGCATGCTCGCCGTCTTCCCTCAATTGATGGGGAGAAAGGTGAGCGATACATCACTATTGGCAGGTCAGTGTGGGAGACACAAGAGGGAACCGCTGACGCTTCAGATGCCTCTACTGCTACACGGTGTGAGATGCTTTTGAGTGTCAACTTGATTCGAGATGTCCAAGTAAATGATGATGATCGGTGGTGTGAGATAACAACAATAACTCATGGTGTGTCACCAGGGATACCAATATCGATTGGCAAGCGTATCGGACTTGCGGCAGCTGCAAAGTACTGCAGGGATATCCGAGCTGTGTTTGAATTACATGAGTGCTAAAAAGAAAGAGTATATGTATGTAAATGATGCAATAGAGTTCGGCATCAAATGAGATAATGATTGTACAGATGTGATTAAACCAGAGTTTGGAACTTATAGAGTAGACAAGTCCAAATCTGAGTTACAAATATTAAAGTGTATTGTGATCCATATCTCTATGTCATCTTAGCCAGCATTACTTTAACTCTGATGGTTGGTTTCATTATTCATCACTTCGTTTCAAATGCCACCATAACAAACTTGCTCAAGTCTGCTTGTGCTTTATCGGCATATGTAATACATGATGTACCATCCTTCTTTCCAGCAGCTACGCCAATATTGAGAATATCAGCCTTGACAGTTTGAGCAAGAGATTTGGCTTCTTTGGTGCCGGCTATACTAGCAACTGAATTAAGTGTTTGTAATAACGTGCCGAGCGGTCCCGTAATTATACCAGTAATTTGTGACCATTTCTTTTCCTCTGCCAGACTGGCTATCTCTGGTAATCTATTCCCTGCATCTCCAATTCTACGCAATTGTGTCTGATAGATAAGATTGTAAGATGTAGATATAGAGTCAAAGAACACATCATAACATAAAACACACACGCATACCTCAACATCTGGCCCTTTATATAACAGCTTATCAGGATCATCAACTAGACCCTGTGCATTCTTTTCTATCAGAAAATCAATATAGTTTGGTAGCTTCATGTTAGCAGAGCTTCCATCAGCGTTTGCATTAGAAGGTAGGGTTATAGAAGGAACAACAACTGCAATACCAAATTTTGTGAATGTTGTTTGGATGAAGTCCCTTCGATCGCTGTGCGCAGATAATGTTTTGATATCGTTGTGATTATATACGTCATTACCAATAACAGTAAAACTTGATACAAGCGGTAGGCACACAATGGCCGCCGCTAAAAGACAACCTATCATATTCATCGTCATCTATGATTTATGAGACTATATTCCGTACTACTAAAATGTAATATTTTAGTGTAGGCTTACGATACGTAATCAGTAAAAGTTTGTTATTATTTGATTTGTGTCTTTGCTACTCTTTGCTACTGCTACTAACTTCTATATAAAGACGTGGGTAACAGTATTTCTAGCACATCTATAGCAGTTAAGGCCTCCTTTCATTGGAGGTTTTTATTTTATTGTCGGCGGCGATACTTATTTATAAAAAGGTTCTCTTGGTATTTTTTTACAGTGCATAACAAATTAAATAATACAGACCAATGACAACTACACCAGCATTCTTCCCGGTCGGTAGTAAAGTAATGCTAAAGAATCTTGTAAAAGGTGCTCAGTATAATGGTGAAAAGGGCAAGGTGACAGGTCCGCTAAGTCAATCTTCGCAACGACAAAAGGTATTTATTGCAAGTAAAAATAAAACTTTGTCCATCAAGCCAGTGAACATGTGCTATGTCCCACGTGATATATCATCATTGGAAAGGGAGGAGATGATTACTTTGTTAAGGTCTGAAGCAGAAACAAAAGTGGTTGTGGAAATGGAGGCCCTTATCATTGAGGATCAAGCGAGTAAAGGTATAGTGTATATCTGTGTGCATATCATGTGCACTTATAATATCTTATATGTATATCTTAAACATAACACCTTTTAACCTTGCAATCTTTATCATAGACAATCTCAGAAAAATGGTTGGAGAGAGTATTTCTACCTGTCCAAATGAACTTGCATCACTATTGGCAACACTGACAGTTATTGAGGACGAATCACTTGCTGCAAAGCTTAATGAAGCTATGAATAGCGGGGAGTCGTTTGTGAAAGCAGATTTGTCACCTCAGGATTATCTCAAGAAGAAGTATCGCAAAACGAGTAAGAAAGATATGAAGGAGGAATCTCAAATTGGTTGCAAAACTTGTGGTAAAGCAAATAACAATCTATCCAAGTGCTCGGGGTGTCTTAGTGTTTTTTATTGTTCAAAAGCCTGTCAAAAGAAAGACTATGGTCGACACAAGGTTGAATGCAAGGCTTTAAAGAAACAACGTGAGAATGATGTGATCAATGATATCGATGTTGCCATGAGTGAGAGTCGACCTACAATTCCATACTCTGGAATTGTACTCCCGAAAAGCATCACTGGGTGCCCTGGAGAAGTATTGTGTAATTTGCCTGTTTGGGACATGGAGAGTTGTGTCAAGAGCGCTAAAGGCAGTAACCTCGATGCAACTAAGATTGTTAAGGCAGTCAAGTATTTCTTCAAGACTTACCAAAGCAGTGTTGAGGCGGCGAAAAGTCTTTCAGTTGATGATATTGGTGGGTTGTGTGTTGATGCTGCACTTCTGTTCGGAATCAACTATCCTGGAGTACGTAGAGCTCTTGCGTCAGAAGTCAACCCAAGTGAAAGGAACTTCTACACTTCATTTTCCAATTTGTCGGCCCCGCCAGATGATTGGGAGATGAGCGAGTCGGAGAAGGACGGTGTCCCACCACAAGTTATTGCCATGTTTGAGCAGGGTATCAAGCAAGTTCGAAGTGACAAGCGGTATGTAAAACTTTTTGACTAGAGACTCTCAGTCTAAAATATTTTATTTAGGTTATTACTCTAGCCAAATAACATTCTATTTAGGATATTTACTTTACTCAAACTTGGCTCATCTTATACCTAGTAGCTTGCTCAATGTCTTTACTTCTGTGTCGTCTAAGATCCTCTCACCACGCTGTATTCGTAGCATTATATCAACATCTTCTTCCATGTGAGCTGTATTCTTTGTACCTGATAATGGAGTATGTCCATTAGTCATCATATATGCATACATGAGTGTTTGAGAAGTTAAACCCTTCTCTCTTGCCATTTCCTTCCAAGCTGATGACGCCAAGGCATTTCTATTTGCAGTTAAAGTCCAGAAAGACTGATACGTCATACCGTATTCTTTGCACATAGCTCTTAATTCAATATCAAAGTTTGTTTGTTCATGGAACCGATTCTGCAGTACTTTGGGCTTCACTTGAGCCTTTTCATACAGCCATTTTAATTTCTGTGGCTTGTAACAGTTTGAGATACCAAGAGAATGTATCTGTTGAGGGACAAACTCTTCGAGAACTCTCCAAACTCTTAGTGTTTCCTCATCTGTTCTCATTGGTGAATGCAGCAGGACTGAATCGACGTAGTCTACTTGTAAGTTTCGTAATGATGCATGTATGCTTTGTCTAACTTGATCTTCCAACTTGGCATCTTTCTCGTATGGTAAATTATTCTGATCCTGTCCATCCAGTGATGTAAATTTAGTTTGTAAAAATACATCTTCTCTACTTAGTCCAATTGCATCCATTGCTGTGCGTATTCCTAATCCAACTTGAGGTTCATTATAATGCTTTGGTTGACAAGCAGTATCAATAAAGCGAAAGCCTTTATCGATAGCTTGATATACTAGAGATGAAGTCTCATCCTTCTTCCAAGCAGTTCCATAGATGATATAAGGTAGCAACATTTTCTTTGCTGATATCATATTCATATTATCTGTTGTTATTGTTGTATCTTCGTTATCAGAGTCCTCCTTTAATAAATGTGGTGCCGCAAAGGAATGGTGTTGTTGAACCTTTGTATCTTGTTTGTTTATTAATCTAAGTGCAAATAACCAGGCCAGTCCAACTGATATTATAGTAACTGCAACTACAACAAGTATATCAGTATTTTTATTGCGTTGTCGTCTTCTTATATTTCTTTTTGTATTAGGAGTATTGGGCTTCACCATACTATCACATACATCTACCACTCTAATAAGTATCTAATACTACCACAATCGTCTTTCCGCTCTAATATAATGATCCCTACTACAAATGTACCACTAATAATAATACTTAATACTTATGGTAAGTAATACACTATGTATGGTACAATACAATTCTTTATGTCATTCATTACAAATACGGTATCTTTTTCTCCCTCTCTCTCCGCCTACTGCCTCCCCCCAACCAATCATACATGATCGGCGTCAATATATAGGGCATTAATACACATACAGCATCACAACCAACCATTCGACGAATAAAAGAATACCCAATCATGTCGGAATTGTCAGATATTGCAAAAGATATCATCAACAGATCTTCACGGTCTCATAATATTGGGCGTGATGATATCATCCTCCTGCAATACAATAGACGAAACATCAAGTCTATTGTGCAACGATATTACCACTGCAATGAAGTCTTCTCCCCTCGACAATATCGAACTAGGCTATGGAACATCGAGTTCAAATGTCACCGATACCGACTTGATATTAGATACAAAGATTGTCATAAGTCATTCAACTTCCACAACTGATACGGTAACAACTGAAGAGGTAGTAGTATCGTCTAATGCAGACGAAGACAATACTCCAGAAGATGACGAAACAATAATCAATAAAAGACACAAGTGGCTGCTACCATTCTTCATAAACATCTTCTTGGCATGTGCGTCATTCTCGATAGTTATGCCATCTCTAACATCTTACATACTCCATATAAATGCACCTCTTGACTTCTTACCTTGGGTTGTGTCCACATATTCGGCTGGTGAAATGTTTGGATCTGTTGCAATAGGTCACTATTATGAATATGCAACCAAGACTTACCGATCAATAGGATTGGGACCCAAGAGTAGTTTAATGATATGTATGTCTCTTGGTGTTGTTGGATCTGCTTTATATGTCTCTGCTGGTTGGATTGAAGATGACACTATTGCAAAGTATTGTTTACTTGGAGCAAGATTCATCCAGGGTATGTGGACGGGTGGACAACAATCAGTTGAACAAGGTAAGATACACAGACTTTAATAGTGAACTGATGTGCTCTTCTCAAACTATGCTCACATCTTATGCACATATTATAATATACACTAGCCTATCTCTCTGTGTCAGTGCATCCATCGAAAAGAGTAGAATATACTGCCACATTAAGTACATGTGGTGTAATGGGCTTTGTTATGGGGCCGGCTATTGGTGCTGGACTTTCACTAATCGATAAAACAATACTTGGACTGCATATCAATTCTGATAACTCAGCTGGCGTGTTTATGTTGATTGCTACAAGTGTTATGTTCTGGCAGACTTTGTTGTTCTTCGATGGAAAAGATGACAAGACGGGACTATCAATAGTAGATGATAATGAAGATGTGAAGCAGCAAAATAAGGAATGCAACGATACAGATGATAAGTCAAAGAAGCATGAACCTGATGAGACAGCGGTACCTTTCAATCATATGGGAGTTAGTTTATGCATGATCATCTTCTACATGCATTACTACAGCTTTGCAGTCCAAGAGACAGTTATAGTTCCAATGGCTATGCTTCTCTATTCATGGGATGCACTTGAAATCAATTTACTCTTCCTTGGAGTTGGTATGTTGTCTCTGGTAACTGCTCTATCGGTACGCTACTTGACAAGATATATTGAGGATCGAATATTGCTTATCATAAGCATCTTTACTGGCTTTCTTGGATCGGTATTACTTATTGATTTACCTTTCAATCGGACATTACCAATGTGGAGGTTCCTTGTCGGTTTTAGTCTTATAACAGTTGCCTTTCCAATCGGTAGGAATGTAGTACTTGGTATCTTTGGTAGTGTCCTTGGAGAAGTCAATCAAGGTAGATGGATGGGTATTCTATTTGCAATCAGTGCTTTCCCTAGAGTGATTGGTCCATTTGTCAGTCTCGAATTTTTGAAATCTGTAGATTGGCAGTCTTGGCTTGAGTTTGGTATCATTGCAAGTTTGTTTTGTGGTAAGTAGTATGTATGGATGACTATGATTCATTTGTATGATACTGTGTGTTGACAAGCTCATTCATCATTTCTACTCTCTAATAATCCAAAGTCTCTTTGATAGTTACATGGGCGAATATGGATGATCTTGTATCATATGCGGAGTTCATTGAAGAAGAAGAGAAAAGAATACAGAAGAAGCTTGCCAAGAAAGTGAACAAACAGTAATAGGTAGTTGTACTTCACAGTCGACTCAAGTCTTAATATACTTGCAAAGAATCCTGGAAGTAGAACTCGAAATGCATATGAGGGAAAAAGGAGGAAAATCTCGAAGATATGCAAAAGTAAAAGAAGATGATAAGTACACTTGTTAGAAGTAGGCTTTAGTGAAAGTTGACTATGAAGCAACCCGTCAACTTTCGCATCATATGTAAATGTACAGTCTTAACTTAAAACATTATCCACACACTACGTAACTTAGATCAACCTATCAGACAGTATGGGCTCTACCATATATACCACCAGTCCGGGGGTTATACTCTATGCAGTTTCTCGTCTCTATGCAGTTTCTCTACTTTGTGAGACAGTTATTCTTTCTCTCACATCGCCGCCAAGACCTAAGATGCAAGATCAAAAGATACCATGTGCACGGTTGAATCTCAACAATATACCCCCCAAACTTTACTATACCCCCCTCCTTGAGTCAGCCTGTATAAAGTTATGCCCCCGTCCTCCAATTTACTTAAGGAATCCATTTATCCCCCCCCAAAAAATAAAAGCCTAGACCCTGGGGGTAAGTAAGTATGAATATATTGATTTGATGGTGGAATCAATATTAAATTGCTCATAATTTGCAAATCAATTGTTATGTCTAGCGAGCAGAAGAATACCAACAATATTGAATCGTCAACTACATCGTCGACAGTATCTCCAGATCAACCACAAAAGGAATCTTTAATTGATTCGAATACAAACACAACCGCAGCAGATTATATCTACAACAGCATGTTACCTCCACAACAAAATAATTGTGATACAGAAGAGACTGTGGAGGCCCTGCAGAGTGGTACGGGTAAGCGTAGACCTCGATTAAACACTGCAGGCAGTGGAATAAGTGGCCGTTCTCTACTAAGTATGGATTTGAACTTCTTGGGTTCGGAAGATATTGCAGTAGACGGGGGGCTTGGTTTAAGTGGTGATATTGATCGATTGCCTATGCAGTCTTCGGATGTTGTCAAGGATATTCTACTACCCAACGCCTCAACTAATGCTGTCACAACACTCAAGGCTGAATATCAACCAATAAAACTACATGATGGCAAATCACCATCTGCCGCACAACCACAACAATCGAGAGATGATAAATTTTGCCCAATTTCCAAAATTACAACAAAGTTGCAAAGGATATCGACGGGAGAAAGTATAGCCCCACTGAGTGAGAACTTTAGGCTGTCATCTAAGGAGTGGATAAATGATTTCCAAGATGATGCTGCCCCGGGGGCTATGCATCAGTCACTGTTTATGGACTCTGCCAATAATACACAACCTGCTCCACAACAACAACCTAAGAATTACCCCCCTGCAAATCAAAGTATATTTGATGATCAAACGCCTGTATTATCAACAAATAATACAACTTATGCACCAAAATCATCTGCTGCCAAAGCAAAAAGTAATTCATCTCCATCCTCATCACTTAAATCTGGTGGCAGTAAGAAGAAAAAGAAGAAGCGTCGGGAACTAGACGAAACAATTGCCATAGATCCAACTGATGATGATGTGCTCTTTGGACGTGGTGGATATACCAATTCACATCCTGGTAATATCAGATACCGTGCCAAGGCATTAGAACTCCGACCGTGGTATGAAGCCTCTTCAAAAGAGGAGAAGTATAACATTTCTGAACTCTTAATTGAATCAGTCAAGGCCGAGGGTGGTAGATTCCTCGAGAAGGGTAAAGATGGACTATGGCATGAAGTGCTATACAATGGTGCCCGGAAGAAGGCTAGTCAACAACTGCGAGAGCGTCTCAAGGGTACTAGAAGGAATACACATGGTGGGAGTATGACTTCAGGGATACATTCGAGCGTCACAAGTGCTGGATCTAATAAGAGAGAGAGCCTGAGAAATAGCACCGCAACTGTTACAGAATTAATTGGTGACTTGATGCCCACCGATGTGAATGTTGTTGGAGTATGAGAGATGTATTGTGATGAATGTATTTGAATATAGAAATTGTTGCTTGTGTAAATATGATATGAATATGTGGGAAGAATGTATTGAGTAATAAAAAGTAACACCCCAGTTTTGCTAGCACATTCAGTATTACTATTTACTTTACACAAATTCATCCCTCAAGGAGAGAAGAGACTCAACTGCAAAAGATGTATCGTGCCCGACACAACACCCTTCCTTAATTGCATACTTAGTGCAACCATCTATCATACAAATCTTAGCATTGTCCTTTGCACCGTGCCTCCGACAAACTCCTCCCCGTAGAACTAAGTTTGAGCAGCCGTCATGACTACAAGACCGCCGTGCACCGTAGTGTCTCCAACAAACTCCCCCTTTCTGAACAAAGTTTGAGCAGCCGCCATGACCACAAGTTTGCCTCTCTCTCCTCTGTGCACCATGTCTTATACAAACTCCTCTATTGACAACAATATTGGTACATCCATCATGCTTGCATTGTCTCCTTTTTGCCTTTGTGTTAATATGTATCTTCTTCTTAGGCTCAGCTCTTATCATTTGACTCTGTTGGTACACCCATGCCCCAATTTCATCCTCCTCCGAATCATCACTTGTGTTATTATTGTTGACAGATGTAGAGTGATCTTTCACTCTATCCTTTTTACTGTTGTCGACCGACAGCTTAAAGGCAAGCTTCTTGTTATTATCACTCACTTGTACCGAATCCTGTCCTGGTGACACTTTATTATCTCTGTTTGTTGGCTTCTCGGCATTTGACTTCTTGGGTTTGTTTTCCTGAAGTAGCAACCGACCGTTGTCTTTCGATCGAGAGTGATTATTCAAGCCGATACTAAATGACTTCCTCTTCTTATTCATAAACAAATTTCTATTTGTCCTTCTTGGCATGACTACAATGGGAGAAGTTGGTACCGCCGCCGACGGTGGGTAGTAATATACAACCGGTTGATGATAAGAGATTGTCGGTTGATGATATAAGTGCAGTCTAGGTTGATGATGGTGCATTGTAATCGTTCGACCACATGATAAAGTTACCTTCTTGAACTTCTTGGGTTGACGATCAATATCATGTTGACCTCGACGAGGATGATGCACCAACTTAGGAAGATTCTTCATAGGGTTGGAATCATCATAATTGTTGCATAGTGATAGGCAACCGTTGCTTTGTTGTGTTTTGTTCGGTTAGTCGCACTCTGGCGCGGCCAAACCCGAAAACGAGGTTTTCTTTGCAAAGGTTCACATAAAAATAGCGAAAATCAATGTCGGTATGAAACTCTTCTCATGACAATTCTCTCAGCTCACATACTAGTTGTTGTCTTCTTCATTATAAGATTCTTCTGGTATATCACATAACTACAGAATCATGCCTACTAATGTTGATAAGGCAGCCAAGGCTGCTAAGAAGGCAGCCAGAAAGGAGGCATGTGCCAAGGCCAAACAGTGGGCTGAGGCTTCTTTGAAGAGCAAGGGTGGTAGTGGTACCAATGTGAAGAGTACTAATGCTGCCAAATCTCCATTAAAGCCCAAACAGAAGAAGAGTGGTGGTGGCAAGTCAACTCCAAGGAAGTCAACTCCAAAGAAGCAACTGGTAGTTAAATGTACTACTACCAACCCAACTGAAACTACGAGGAAAACACCAAGCCGTGCCTCGCGTAAAGCAGCTGCTATAGCAAATGCTCACAAGTGGCACGATGATCGCCAAGCAAAGAATGCAGGTCGCCAGGCGAAGGGTGTAGGTTGCAAGGTTCCTTCAACAATCAAGGTTGAAACTGTTTATTCAGATGATGAAATTGATGATGAGTTGTTGAGTAATGAGGACGACTTCAAGACCGCAAACCAGGGTGGTACACCGGCCAAAGCAACTCCAACCAAGGTGGCTCATACCCCAACTGCTATGGCTAAAGGACAGAAAGAGCTTGTAATGTTGAAACATGACGTGAAGAATATCTATAACCGTCTTTCTCTCCTTTGTGATACAAATGTGGATGATGCAATGGACTGTTCATAAAAAAGATGGTGTTACTGATTCATAAAGTTCATATAGATGTGGAATGTGGGAGTGTAGATTGTTTGTGTATTGGTAAATGATTAGTTTGGTTGTTACTTAGTGAAAAGGGTCAAGATAAGATAGACAATTCTTCTTACCTTATATACTAGGTTCGCCTTCTTCACTTGAATGGATAGCGTCTAAGAATGTATTTTTTAAGGTAGAACATGTTGTGTTCTCGTACTTCTGTTTGTTTTCAGTACCACTATCCTCCAATAAAGTCTGGTATCGTTCATTTGTTGGTGGATGACTGTCAAAGAAGGATGCTAAACCTCCCCATCCAACTTTATTAGATGAACTTTCTCTTCCTGATTCGACATTCTGCAAGTGCATTTTATAGAAGACATTCGAGGCGGCTTTTGTGTCAAAGCAAGCCATTGCAGTTAACTTGATGCCAAGCTCATCTGCCTGTCTTTCATTATCACGGCTGTAAAACATACCAACGGCCGATCTTATTGATGCCAAGATGCTCATAAAAGCAATTGATAAAATACCTTCGGTTGGATCAAGTGATAGCAGTAAAATTTCAATGGTTCTGATCGATGTTTCAAGTGAATTTCGTGCCGTGCTGTGACCAAGTATCAAATGACTAATCTCATGCCCTAAGACTAATGCAAGCTCATCTTGGTTATCAACAAATTGATCAAACATTGAAGTAGTAATGAAGATTCTATGCGGCAAGATTTCCGAAACAAAAGCATTGGGTACTGAAGAGGGTATCAACACGAATCTCCAAGGTCCACTCATATGTTTCTTGGCTCTTGTCCATAAATCTACTTGCTCGTCGTGCTCCAATACTTCATAAAGTATCTGTTCATTATCCAACATTTCCGGTGGCAATTGACTAGTCACATTTGTCACTGCCTCTCGTAACTGTTCCTTGACATAGGATTGTGCAACCTTGACAATCTTCTCTCCAACAGCACTAGCATTATGCATCATGACCATTCTACGGTGCTGTTCATCGTATAATTCATCTTGAACATAATGTAGACGACGAAAGTTTGATAGAAGATTTCGCCATTGACCTTCGTATGCAACCAACACATTATCTTTATCCTCTTGTGAAGTACATCCGACACTGGCTAATGTTGTATCTAATAAGTTCGACTCCATCTTATCTGAATCTCTAGAGTAATCCATTATACCTTGTTGATATCCAATACCATAAACTGATAATACTAGAAATGGAATCTGTAGATACATGCATATGTTTATGTTTGTTGTGTGATGTATTGATTGAAAAGGGCATTTTAGACATAATTGCAAATGAGTGCATAAGATGTGTCATAGATTTAGTTAGTGAACAAAGAAGTCGCAAATAAAATAGTCAACCACTCTATTGATTGAGACTAATAAGATAATAATACAACAACTTACTCTGAGGTAGTATGCCACTCTAGCAATGATTCTCCACTTTAATCTTTGTCTTTCTTGAAGTTTAGTTGCTGCAGTTGATGAAGATTTAGAAGTAGATGAGGTCGCTACTTTCGCCGATGATGTTGGCAAGGTGAACCTTGATTTAGATGCACTCGATAACTGGGCATACAATATACAAGTATGTCGGCGTCCAACTGATATACTTTGCAGAGGTTTATACAATCTACTCGGTACCACCGCATGAGTATTTCGTGTGGTCATTGCAATGGGCAACCTATTTATGCCATTAACACGCAACTTGGAAGTCTGTGAAACTAATGGTATTCTAAACATCCTACCAGATGATAATAAGGACGACATTCTCATCCCCGATAGAGCCATGGTATGGAATACTATCTATTAATTGTCGGCGTTTGTGGTTTGCTGTTATGGTTTATTTGTGTGTGTGTAAGCTTGAAACCGTTTGATCGCCTTTAGAGAAGAGGAGAAAATACTGTTAGAGCGAGCTAGTGATGATTTGATGATGGTTGTACTCCTCCTCCCCATTTGTTATCGGTAGTATGCTTCTTTCCATGGTGTTAATGCTTGTTAGTATTGTAGTTGTTCTACTTTCACCGTTGGTGTCGGCTTTTGTCGCTCCTCAGACGCTACTATCAATTAGATATGAAATAATAAATGACATATCCAACACATCACATCATACTCGAGTCAAACATCTACTTAGTAGTGCGAACACTATAAAATATACAGAAGATGATATTATCTGTAGCGAAAGCAGGAGAAGTTATCTTATTGTAGGTGCCAGTGTAGTGTCATCAGTACTAGTTTCTTCGCAAGTGAGCAACCAAGCATATGCAGATGAGGCATCCGATTATCCAATAGTTGCAACTAATCCAAAGCAAATTGCAGAGTATATTATCAAAGAATGCAACTCTAAGTTTCTGAGAAGTGTTGTCAAATCAAACTACAACTTTCTATATAGAGGATTATCACCAGAACAAAGTAAAGCTATTAACATTCAACCGAGAGCAATACTACTAAAGAATGAGCCATTTGACTTACTAGATCCAAGCACATATGAATCAAATGATGCAGCTGCATACTTTCAGAGGTTAGAAGATGATATGATTGCCAAAGGAATGAATATGACACCCAGTAATTCACATATGGGTACTACATGTCCAAAAGAGGCTTCCAAATGGGGAAAAGTTGCTTCAGTGTGGCCGATTGGTGAACAAGGAGTAGAGTTTGCTTGGATTGAAGAAGGTGGCTATTTCTGGCCAAGAAGCAGCAACAAGAAGCAGACAATAGTTACAACTCCATCTACAAAGCAAAGTCAAAATGGAAGAAGTGCATTAGATATTGCGCTCAAAGGAGATACTTGGGATATAATGTTTAGAGCTGACAGTGGATTTTTAGTTGTTCCTGCAGAAGAGGATGATGAGTTGAAGAGTCATCTTAAAAGTCTAATCAATATATGATCATCATGATTTACATTATGCACAGTATACATACATAGACAAGACAAAGACAAGTTTCTCATCTTGCATCTATATTGACTTCTTGGTAGTTTCCTTTGCATTGTGACTACTGGCAGCTGAAATTACATGTCTTTCATATCCATAGGAAGTAAAGGCAAATAAAAAGCCATACACTCCAACAACAGCAACAAGGGGGGCATCATTTCCCAGATACCGTGATATTACGCCTCCAAGTAAAGGTCCAAGCATTCCAGCGGCACTTTCGGCAGCCTGTAGGATGCCAAATAATGAGCCAACTTCGTCTCTAGGAGCAATATAGCCAGTGTCTGCAGTAATCACAGTATTGAGTGTGCCGAGTGCATTTATAATGAAAAGAAACGAGACATAGATGACCGCTAGACTGTTTGTATAGAAGGCAATGTATCTACCTGTGCCAAGTATGGCACAACATAGCATGATGACATACACCTTGCCTTCTTTCCCGAACATGCTTACTATTCGTTTAGCCATAAAGCCTTGACTGACTGGAAGATGCGCATAAACGGGAGAGAGATGACGTGACTTCTGTTAGTACATGTGATTTGTAAAGGCAGTCAAATAAAAGCAATGAAGTACCCAACACAAAGACATCATATACAAACCTGCATATGTGATACCGATAAAGCTCATAAATCGCGCATGGTCAGAAGGGCCAAATGCAAACCGCGCTTTTAAACTAGCAGGCCACACTGTGTTGAAGATGTGAAAAGCTAGCGCCATGTTTAATCTTATTACCAATAGTGTCATCGCCGCCTTTGCTTTGGGTGTTTGTAGTTTGATCAAGTTCATCATTGTGAATTCACTCTGCTTCTTCTGTGTGTTGTCCTCGTCAGATTTAGCTTTCGGCTCTGAATTTGGTAATGGTAAGTAAAAGATGACTGCCCACGAGGCTAGTGCACAAGCGATGGCAAAATATGCAGCTGATTGAAAAGTAGGAGATGTAAACGCGGCGAGTGAAGGACCAATCATGAAGGAAATACCTGCTGACATACCCAATTTTCCGACGGATCCGGATCTAGAAGAAGCATCTTTGTTTTGTTTGTTCTCTATATCTTCTTCTTCCCCTTTGTTCGCTTGCTCTTCAGCTTGCTCGATATCATTATGGAACTCTGATAGCAGACTCTTGTATATGTCAAAATTGTGTGACAATAGTGCACTGGGTATAATACTAAGCCACAATCCACGTAATGAATTTATTGTTACCGATATAATCAATCCAGCTAATGAAGCGATTGTACCTAAATGTAAGCATGCTCTTCTTCCACTTGCAGTTGATCCTTTACCCAAAGTACCAAGAGTTCGAGCTAGTATTGTTCCATTCTTATCAGATAATTTCCCAACAATTGCAGTACCAACTAATGTCAAAGCAGAGCGTACAGATGTCATGGATCCATAACATAGAGAATCACATTGCAGTTCATCTCTTCTGCTTTGCAATAAAGGAAATGTAACAGCTAATCCTGTAATGAGGAGAGTGATAGAGATACATGCATATAATGTACCCTTTGCAAGTTTTTGTTGCGCATTTAATAGGGCGGTGGTAGATGTAGATGATTGTTCTTTGCTGTTGATATGTTTGTTATTGTCATGAGTAACCTTATTCTCAATGGATGAGGAGATACTGTCGATGGACGGTCTGCACATATCTCTTGTTGGTATTGCGTTATGAAGCAAGTATAATTGGTATGGAGGAAAATATTATCTTGTATGCTTCTTTTATACTTCTAATGCTTTGTTGTACTCTCTGATTGAAGGTGTTTGATGATAATAGCAATGCCGGCTATAATGACGATGTTATGACAGCTCATTGACGTTCTATCGCTAAAATAGCCCAAGAGACAAGTAAGAGAAGACCTGGCTGCGATTGTTTGTTTGATGCATACTTTATTGAGGGTATGTTCATGTGATTATAGTATGCTATAAAAGCTAATAGTATCTAAAGAGCCCATGAAGTGCACATAAACTTTTCTCTCTTTATTTTAACCAGAGATACCATTACCAGACGACTTCATAGTCATACCTAACCTCAACCACACCGAAGACATCTAAATGATGTTATACACCTTCTTAAGCTTGACCACAAGTCTCCAGTCTTCATTCTCAAGTTTGTCTTTAAAGTGTAGCTTTAGTGCATCGATTGAAGCTCGGGTAAGTGATGAGTATAAGCTATGGCTTGCATCAAATTGCCGACCATAAGTAATCGTTGGATTATTCTCATTCACAATCTTAATAGCCACTGATAATCCCTTCCTGGCAGTTTCCTGCTCTCTTCCATTCTGTTCAATTGATGTTACAACACCCACGTGTAGACCACCAAGTGCAGGGACACATAGTGGCGTGCCAACCTTGAGGATACCCTCAACTACTTCCACACCAATAATGATTGGATCTTTCTGGTTGAAGATGTGTTGGGGTAAGATTTTGACAATACTTGGGAAGACAGCAATGGCGGCTGCGTCTTCTCTTCGCTTCTCTTGGAGTTGTTCCATAAATCGAGTAAACTGATCAAAGAGGTGGTAGATAATATCAGCCGTGAATACCCTCACATTGACTTCCTCGGCATGCTCACGAGCTTCTTTGGGTACTGGGACATCGAAGGCCAAGATTGTTGCATATTCAGGACAGCCTTTTTCGTTCATGATGGATATCTTGGTCACATCACGCTTATGAATAGTACCAATACCAATAGCACTCACAGGAATGGGTGGCTTGGTCTCCTCACGAAGAAATTGAAGCAATGCTTCTAGAGCTCCCAATGTTGAGGCTTGAACCATGACACCCTTCTTATCAGTGCTCAACTTTTCTTGCAAACGTGTCAAGTCGGACATGACTTCTGCCTTGATATCTTCTACTTCATCGTCAGGCCCAACGACCATAACAGGCGTGCCGGCCATGACCTTTTCTAATCCATTACCAATCACCTTCACTCCCAAAGCACCCTTTATCTCCTTGTGATGAATGTATTCAGATTTAATACGCATTTCACGACTAGGAGGTGGAGTTAATAGACCACGAATTTCAGCAACAATAGGGCCATCTAGTGTACAGAATACAGCCTTGTCTCCCTCTCTCAAATATCCATTCACAACCAAAACATCGACTGTCATACCCAATCCATCAATCGCTTTCACCTCCAATACAGTACATTGCAAGTTAGCACACCACATTAGTTGCTCCCATAGTTTTCTTTGTGAAATTTGACAAAGCAGCAACAAGATATCTTGAACACCTTCTCCAGTAACTGCTGATGTGGGCACTAAAGGAACAAAGTCTGAGTTTGTCCAATCATCGTCTCCCATCTCCCAGTAGATGTTAGAGTTAACTCCTTGTTCTTGCAATTGAAGTTTGGCATCATCAGCTCGGCTGCGGAACTCTTGTAAAGTACCTTCAGATTGTTCTTTGAGTGCATCACGGATGGGTGTATCTTTACATGTCTTCCAATCGTAACATCTATCAACCTTATTTAATGCTACAACAAAGGGAGTACCCTTTTGTCGAAGCATTTGTAGACTTTCAATTGTCTGTTGTTCTAATCCATGCATAAGATCCACTACTAGAATGGCCACATCACACAATGAACTTCCCCTAGACCTCAAGTTTGTAAAAGATTCGTGACCAGGTGTATCAATAACCAACATACCAGGCAAGGTCAGATCAAACTTTTCAGTTTCATTCAACTTTTCAGTTTGTGTCAATAGTGTCTTCTTCTCAAAGTATGTAGCACCAATTTGTTGTGTAATACCACCAGCTTCGCCCTCTTGTACATTCGTCTTTCGAATCTTATCAAGTAGCTTGGTCTTGCCCGTATCGACATGTCCCATAATAACTACAATAGGACAGCGTAAATCATCACGAGTACGTGCTGCTATGTTTGCTTTTTCTTGTTCTAATCGTCGCTTCTTTCCTTCTTCACGTTTTTGTGCAGCAAGCATCTCCTGTCGTTCCATTTCTGCTTCCTGTTCTTTCATTTCTGCGTCCTTAATGGCCTGAATACGTTCACGCTCAGCACGTTCTTTGCCGAGTTGAGCTAAACGCTCCTTCTCCTTACGCTTCTCCTTCTCAATAAGATCTTCATCGTCATCAGACTCTTCTACAGATGTTGCTTGTTGGAGACGCTGTTCGAGTGCATCCAATTTAGGACCGGATGCATCCGAGTCGGCATCCCAATCATCTCCAGAATCAGCATCCCACTCGTCACCAGAATCCTCTTCTTCCTTCTTCTTTTCTTCTTCCTCGGCTGCCAATCGAGCTTCCTCTGCTAATCGAGCCTCTTCCTCAGCCTTTTGTTTGGCTTCCTCCTCAGCGGCCTTTTTCTCAGCATCCAATTCCTCCTGGCTTTTCTTCTTCTTCTTTCCATAGTCGGGTTTCTTCTTCTTCTCACCTCCAGTAGATGGTACCTATAAATTTATTATGATACAATTAGTGTGGGGTATATGAGCAATACTGTGCATAAAATTTATGTGCACTGATGTGTGCATATCATTTATGTGCACACGATGTGTACATATCATATGCACATATTTTTATAAATAAACTCACCTCCATACCAGCGGCTCGCATGGCCTCTAATCTCTGCTGTGCAATTGCAGCTTGCTGTTTCTGTTTCTTTGTCATGTATGTGCCCTCACGCTTTTGCCGTTCCTTCTTTTCCTTTTCCTTCTGCTTTTTGCGTTCTTTTTCAGCAGCTGTATGTGTAAAGTTAGGAGTTAGATGTATGCGAGGCCAAAGTTATAGCATAAAATGTACACTCAAACTTTTGACAATACAAATTGATGTATTCAATATCGAATTGCAACCAAACGATTCTCAAAATTACCATATCAAATTGCAACCAACAATCCCTTACACTAAACATAACTTTACTTACCAATACGCTCTGCCTCCTCTCGCTCTTTACGCTCAATCTCCTCAATACGCAACCGTTCCGCCTCCTCGGCCTCGCGCTGTTTCTCCTCAGCCTCACGTTGCTTTGCCATACGTTCGGCAATTAATTTACCTTTGGCGGATATCTTTTCATCTTTACCTCCATCACCACCATCTCCTCCTCCTTTGCCCTTCTTTTTCTTCTTCTTTTTCTTCTTATTATCAGCACCTCCTCCTCCCGATGGCGTATCTCCTAATCCTTGTGCCGCGAGGAAGGCAGCTGCTGCATCTACGCCTGCATCGCCTGCAGCTGGAATATTATCATCAGCTTTATCTTCAGTTTCTTCTTCCTTTGCAGTATCATCTTGCTTAATCTCTTCAACAACATCATTATTATTGTTTTCAGCTGCAGCCTCATTCAAGGCTGCCATGAAATCATCATCGTCATCATCGACAACTTGCTTCTTCTTACCACCCTTTTTCTTGCCCATGATGTGTACTGGTTTATAGTACTGGTTTATAGTACTCTTATTCTCCAATTACGTATGTAAATTGTAAAAGATTAGTGGCCACCGTAATTACTATGTAATGGGCGGAGATCGATTAGTGGATGAGTATATCCTTTTGATATATAGTTAAATACTCTATCTCTTGTAATCTAGCGCTGATATTGGACCATAGGCAAGCTATTAGTGGTCAGAGTATGAACTTTAGTGGTTGAGAATTGAGAAAGCTCATTATGAGAGTTTGTAGAATTTATTTGGATACCAAAAAGATACCGCATCTATTTTTGTTGATTATTTTCGTTTTATTTACGATAATAAATGACAAGCAGAGAGTTCCTATTGATATGAGACATCCGATAATCCTCCAAGCATGTCCAATAATATCTACAAAACAACCGAGTTCGTTCCGCAGATTAGTTCCGGTGAAGGCCCGGAAGAAATACACCAAGAAATAGGGTCGAAAAAAAGAATCAACCACCAAACTGATGATGTTGTTGTTGGCAATCTTCATCAACCTAACTAATTCAGTTGATTCTTCATCTTTACAGCGGTGGCAGCAGCAGCAGCATTATGAGGATATACTTTTACAGCAGCACAACAATTTCCCGGAAGAGTATGATATTAAATTTCCTAATACTGATATATTATGTTCTGCTACTGCATTGGATGATTCATCTCATAATGTAGGGTTATACCCTGTAGAAGATTTTGTATCGGATAATTATGCATCTAAATCATCTGGTCATGGTGGTGGTGGTGCCGCCGCCGCCTGTGAAGCAGCAGACAGTACTATTCTGCAACCTACAACACCAATTAAAAATTATTCATCTGATGTTGTATCAAGCAATAATTATTTCTCAAACTCACCAGCATCATTATCGTTGAACGGTGCTTTGGATGTACTATGGCAAGTGGTTGAAGAGGTAAATGTTGGTAGAGGGCACGACTTCTACAGCTCTCCAGGCCAAGAGGGGCATAAGTCAAGGCAACTAGTAGGTGGATATGATGCAGAAAATTACAATGCGCAATCCCCTCTTCGCTCACCTCGAAGGCAGAGACATAATAATTCATCATGTTTATCAAATCATTCTATGCGTGGTGGTGGAATTACTACACCATTATTGGATAGTAGACACCGTAGTAGATTGTTGGACTCTTCCTACCGTAACCAACTCAGTCAATCGTTTGATGATGGCACCCCAGATGTTTCTGTTCAAGTGGATTTATCTGGGGTATGGAAGAAAGAAGAAAGTACCACGGCATCATTTCTATCTAATTCTGGCTACGAGAAGAAAAGGAAGAGAGGGAAGAGAAGTAGTGCAACTGAAGAATGCCTTAAAGAGATTAGTGGCACACATACAAGAGGCTCTTATTTTGAGAGTATATTTGGCGATACATAACGGTAATTTTCATCCAACCCATGAAATTGGCTGTAGTTACTTCCACATCTGCAACTTCCTCACTGTCTCCTACTAATCATCTGATCAAGAGTTATTCGGTTGTCATATTCGTGAGGTTAGACAGTTTTTATACCGTTTTAATTGCAATACAAACATTTGAGCACATCTTGTGCACAAAAATACCAAGAATTTGTTGGTAGAACCAACATGGGGATATATCCACGCTTTGTTCATCGGCATATGTATGTTATACTATTATTATATTGTCCGGTATTAGCATATGGATTTCAGAGTATACAATTATATATTCCACAACATAAAAATCATATAATAAGAAATCCTACTCTATATTCAACCAAAGTTGATATAGAAGATGAGTGTATCATATCTTCAACAACAACAATTGGTAGCTCACCTGAAATACAACAGGCGTTGCAATCCTTAGCCAGTACAACATTAGCTTTACTATCCGGGGATGAAGAAGCTGCAAAATCTCTAACTGGCGGTGCTAATCAGAAGAAGAAAGTAATAACAAAAGTCTTCAGTGCGTATGATGTGTGCGAATCTGGTACTTTGAGTGTTGAAGAGGCACGGACTTTATTTGTTGATTTATCACGGAGTATGGTAGTAGAATTATCCAAGGGTACATCTAGTAGTAGTAGTGAGAATGATAACAAGGAAGAAGTGAAAGCTGCACAGGCACATGCTAGAAGAGTTTTAGATCAAGATGAAGAGATGAATACTATAGACAGAGTGGCTAGAAAGTTATTGTTAATGGCAGATAAAGACAGAGATGGAAAGATAAATCTGCAGGAATTGGCTGAGTTATTTGAAACAGGAACGTCCGCCTTTAATATGTGAATGCGAGTGTTCAATATGAAGTCTCGGTGATTTGGCTACTTTATTTGAACTTAGTTTGCCTTTATTCAACTGCCTTTACAACCACATGTACTAACATAAGTTACTATTATCTCTTTTATCATCACAAATCGTGATAACGCGCATCTTCTAGTGTTTGAAGCAAACTTAGGCTCTAACAATACTGCTACATATGAGTATGAGAGTACTCAATATGATGATAATGATACTACCACAACCTCAACACGAGTACCAAGTGGAACATTCCCACAACCGCTGAGGGCGTTAGCAGGTAGTTTACAGTTACTGCCACCTCGTGAAAGATCAGATGCAATCGAAGCGGCAGAAAGAAGTATTTTATGGAATGAAGGAGTTCCGGGAGATGATCATTCTCTTCGACGAGTCATTTTAGAAGATGGTGATGATGCGAATACAAAGAAGAAGAAACAAAACACACTTTCTCTAATTGGCTTAGGAAGGAGTGCAGATGCGTCGGCCTATTTCTTACCAGAGCTTGGAATTGCACTCGACGCTGGATTGCATGTGTCTTCACTAAGACCGCGAACAGTGCTATTGACTCATGGACATCGTGATCATATCGGTGCTCTTCCCGTACATGCCAGTAAAGACGCCCTAATGATTGTACCAGAGAGGATAAAAGGTCTTGTGGAACGCTTTTTGCTTGCAGAAGCTCAGCTGAATTATGGAGACCCAAGGCAAACTGATGAAGAGACAATAGAGGCCCTAGGTGAATTTAATCTCTTGGGTGCTACAGATGGGAAAAGAATAATGCTACCAAAGGACAAATATACAGGATCTCCAACACCTATCGGTATACAAGTGTTTAGTGCTCCGCATAAACAGGGAGTTCCAGCGAATTCGTATGGTATATTTAGAGAAAAGCAAAGGCTGAAAGAAGAGTATCAAGCAATGAGTAAGAGTGAATTAGGTGCAGTTCTCAGAGCAAAAAGAAGTTCAAGTGATGAGAAGGAAGTAACAATCACTGAATCATATGATGAAGGGATCTTATTTTACACCGGAGATACGACAATTAATCTTCTTAGAGAAAGATGGAGAGAGATATGCAGGAAAGTCCGTAGTATTGTTTTATCTTATGAACATATGTGTTCAATATGAAGTCTTGGCGATTTGGCCACTTCATTTGAACTTAGTTTGCCTATATGTTATTACTATTACAAACCATATGTTCTAACAAACGTTGCTATCATCTCTCTTCTTCTTCGTAAACTATTAAACGCGGATCTTCCAGAAAGTACAAGTATATCATTCATGAGGTGACGTTCCTAGGAAAACCAAGCTCTGATCTCGACAGTAGCTCCAGAGCAAAGGGTCATACACATTATGCTCAGCTTCATCCGTGGATTTTAGCTTTTCCAAATACAACCTTCTTGTTGGTCCATTGGTCTTTGAGATATGATAGAGAAGAAGTCTTGAGTTTCTTCAACAAGAATTACGGAGGTGTACCTTCGAATGTTGTACTGTGGCTATAAGACCTCAATAAAGAAATGGGGGTGTTTGTAGTACAGATGCTCATTTGTAAATATAACAGTTTTGCTTAAATATTTGACTTTACTCTTCTTTGGAGTTATGCCGTCGGTACTGCTCAAAATTCTCTCGCACCTGTATATACAGTTCAGTTGACGGTAGAGCACTTCTTAGCTGTCTCAGGACGTTGGCATCGACACAGCCACCGCCTGGAGGTGGGGCCATCCTATCTCGAGATGTTGATGAGATTTTTGTAGATGTATCCTCAGTTGGAGGATTAGTATGATATGCCAAACGAAAGTATTCTATCACTATATCATCTCTCTCGTCAGTATTTGGCAACAAGTTGTTACATGCCCGGATGATCCCTGAAAAAGTTGCCGAGTCTGGTTGAGCATATGTTGATGCAATGAGAGTTTTGAATACTCTTTCAGCAATGTCATATATCTCTTTATGTTCAATCTGTCTCAGAGCTAAACTCTCATCGTCCTCTTCACTTTTATCTATACCTACTCTTCTTGCATATGAACAGCAGTTTATGATTGTGTTGAAATCTTGTGTGCTTGGTAGGACTTGCGGTTTGGACTTCTTCAACTTTGTACTGCTTCTCGCATCAGTTGCAGTGTTTTGATGCATATCATGAACACGAATCATTCTATTTAAAATCTTTTCCGCTTCTATTGGTGCATCTACATGATGACTCCATACCCATGCCGATATAGCAATACGATAGGATTCAGTAGTAGGTTGTACCTTTGATCTAACTGCAAGCATCTCCATCCACTCTAAAAGATCAGATACTTTATGTGCACGCTCTACAGAAGCCAGGCCGTCATCTCCTTTACCCCTCTTACGAACAGAGTCGGCATTTGCCTTCATAACAATATGAAAACATACAGCATCCGGTAAGATCTCGGCACCTAAATTACCTGCTTTAGACATACTTAGTAAGTGTCTTAATATCTCTTCAGCTCTATCAGGACCTTCTACTGTGTGAGTGGCGTGAGCCCATGCATATAGTACTAACTTGTATGTTTGTAGATTAGGTTGTACTTTTGAAAGCACTACACCTTGCCAAGAATCATTTGCTGATTGAAAGTGTAGTTCCTGCATTAAATCTAGTATGCGCATTGCCCGAGTTGCTGAAGCTTTTGTACCTCCTTTGATCTTAGACCAAGCTTCTAATACCAAGTTGAACACTCTTGTATCAGGTTGTATCTCAGAATTGTATCCCTCGACTTGTGCTTGCTCTTCATGCATGCGCTGCATATGCATAAGTACATCTTCAGCATTCTTTGCACAGTCGAAGCCTGCTTTTGTAGCCGATGATATTACATTACTTTTGGTTCTTCCCCTACTCTTTGTTTCTATTTCATCTGTAGTAGAAGTTGGATTGTTGCTTTCATAAACAGCTGCTCTAAACCAGGCATCAATAACAGTTGCATAGCTTTGATAATTCGGTTTAGGCAAAAGATATGACCACTCTAATGATGATTGAGATGTATGCAAATCTTCCATCCAATGTAATAATCGTTCAGCGCGCTCTGCTGATACTTGTCCATTATTTGAAAAACACCATGATTGTAATACGAGATTGACTAATTCTGTTGTAAGGATAATATCTGGCTGTATTGCAGTAGTAGGTGCACCATGATTACTAAATATCTCTTGCTGTTCGACCCATAACTTTGATAATAACTCCTCGGCCTTATAGGGTGCTATTCGTGGATTAACTGCCATCCATTGTTGGATTTGTTGTTGAAATTGAAGCGTTGATAGAGTACTTGATTGTGGCTGCTCTAATGATGGAGATTGAGAATAAATAGACTCGGTAGATGATGATTCCGCCTGCACCGACGCTGTATCATTACTATTACTTGATGATAAAAATGCACTGCTACCACTGCCATCTAAAGGAATGGTAGAAAAGGTATATTGGTATGAAGAATTCTGTATCAACTTGGAGTGATTGCATACTGAAGAGTGGAAGTGTATCTTCTTTTGCAATTGATACCTAACTAAAGACCTCGTGGATCTTCTAGCCACTGATGATACAAACATGATAATTGTACTATCTAATGAATCAATATAGTATACAGTACTTTCCAAACACTACCATATACAATAAACTCTAAAAGTTCGTAAACCAACGTGAGATGCCGTACCTATGTCCCAATTATAGAAGACTCCCAATCTCAAATATCTCCTCACATGGGTACACGAATTGACATCGTATCAGATTAAGTAATAGGTTAATCAACCCACACATTAGATTGAGTAATTGGTTAATCAACTTACACATCAATTTGAAGAAGATAGTAGTTAGGAATCCTTCAGTCTGCCGCGTATTGTTCCACACTCTCATAATAATTTTGTCACTCAAATTCATCATCTTAGCAGTACAATCGTAGATATATTACCATATAATACAATATGGCTATCGGATTTATAGGGCTTGGTATAATGGGAGAGGGCATGGCAGCCCGTCTAATCTCGGAAGGTGTTGCAGGAACTGTTGAAGTACCGCTAGTGGTGTGGAATAGAACTACATCCAAATGCACAGGAAAGTTGAACTTTTATCTTGCCTATGTTCATATTATGATACATACCTTGTTGTCTTAATATGCCTTTGCAAACCACTGATGTACTAACAGAAGCTACTTTATCATCTCTCTATGTGAAACACACAACTTCCAGATCTAAAGGAGAAGTTCTCAGATAAGAACATTGTGGTTAAATCGTCGTCAAAGGAGGTTGTGGAGAGTTGTGATATCATCTTTAGCATGTTATCGACTCCGGAGGCTAGTAAAGCGGTCTTTGAAAGTGATAACGGTACTCTTGCAGGTGTATGTGTTGGTAAAACGATTATTGATTGCGCTACACTAGCTGAAAGTGATATGAAGAGAATGAATGAGCAAGTAACGGCCAAGGGTGGGTGAGTACGTCAGTATTATACATATATAACTTTGTACTTTGACTCGACGTCATTAACAACACAACAATAGACAATTCCTAGAGGCACCAGTATCGGGATCAAAGGGACCGGCAGCTCAAGGTAGCCTAATCTTTCTCTGTGCTGGATCAGAAGAAATCTTTAGCAATGAAACTGTACAATCATCTCTGAAAGCCATGGGAAAGGCAACGCATTTTTTCGGAAAAGATGTAGGTGGTGGTACGAGAGCAAAGTTGGTAGTGAATTCATTAATGGGTACAATGATGGTAGCATTTTGTGAAAGTCTTGCACTGGCGGAGTCGGTTGGATTAGATGGTAATAAGATGCTTGAGGTTTTTAGGTAAGCAGAAGTTTATGTGCACAATGGTCATAGAAATCAAAGGCGACATTGGAATCACAAACCAACGTTGTTTGTTTTGTGTATATTATATGGTTTTGCACTTTTACAAGCAAATACTTACCCCCCTAACTCCTTTCAGTCAGGGCGCGATAGCAACACCCATGTATAATCTCAAGGGAAGTAAAATGTTGAAGAAGGATCATACTCCCAACTTTCCTCTACAGCATGCCCACAAAGATATGAAATTAGCTGTTGATATGGCAAAGGAAGCCAAGGTTGAATATGCAGTCACTGAAAAGGCCGAAGAGTTATTCCAAAAGGCAAGATCTGACAAAGAATTGAATGTTGCTGAACAGGATTTCTCTGCAGTGTTTGAAAAAGTTCATAAAGAATCAAATAGCCAACATTCAAAGAAGAGGAGATTAGAATAATTTATCAAGTAGTCTAATGTGTCAACCTTGACATATATTAGCTAACATAATGCTCGACGATGTCTAAAACTCAGTTTGTAAGTTTAGTTTCTAATGTACGCCAATATCAACCTTTTCAGCTACTTTGTTGTTTCTTCATCCTGATTGCCAGAGCACGCTTACGGCTCTCTTCCATCCTTTGTTTTTGTTCTTGAGTAAGAGTAGGAGAAGTCGAAGCCATTGAGGATGACGGTCTAGGAGATGTGTGAGGCATTGGACTAAACCGTCCATTTGCTTGATATGCTCTTTGTTGGTACGGGTAAGATCCAGGCTGCTTTCGTTGAGCATACGGATCGCTACCAGAGTTGTAAGGATTGTTGCCTTGTCTAGGGTTTCCTGCTTCAAAAGGATCTGGAAGCTCTCCAATTTGATCGATAGGACGAGAGACCACATTCTCTTTGTTGATGTGCCTTTTGTTAGTCCCGACGTTTGGAGGCTTGCCGTCGAGTACTCGATAGAAAGCTTTGACTTTTGGATGTGCTCGGAAGGATTTTTCAGAGAATCCTCTTAGTGTGAGTAACTTGAGCTCTGTTGCTCGACTTAGTGCTGTTATATGGTGTTGTCGTGTTAGTGAATATGAAGCATGAAGTATAGTTGAATGAATGAGAATGAAAGATTATATCCACTTACCAACATAGGCTTGACCATATTCAAAGACTCCGGCCAAGTTCACTGTTAGATTGGGGATTGTCATTCTGGATGAAGGAGGGAAGATTTGTTAGGTCAAGTGCAGCTAAAGGATACAACAAGCAATAGATACTTTCTAACTCACCCCTGACTCTTGTGAACTGATATCGACCAGGCAGGGCGTAGAGGAATCTGGATTCTGGAGCTAACAGTCTGATCTCCCAATTTATTTGACCAATCATCCGGATTTATAACAAACTCATTGTCAACTTCTGTGCTTTCACTTTCATCGTCCTCTGTTTTACCAACAGCTTTGACAGCATCAAACTTTACCACGGGGAAATCCCTATAAGATAAAAGAGCAACAAACATAAGTATTGGATATCAAATAATCAAAGATAGGCAAAAGAAAGCTCCACACTTACATATTCTTGAATGCTGAGTGTACATCCGCCTGGCTCTTTGGACGTTGAAATCGAACGACAACTCCACGACTGCCGTTGGCAAGGCCTTTGTCCAAATCTAGATTCTTTAGTAGCATCACTTGAGCACCAACCTTCAATTTCAACACTTGTGGTGCTGCACAGTGTTTGAGTTGTTTCTGATGACCATCAGAAACCGCTCTATCACGAGAATTGTATGTAACGATCTCTCCCTCAAGCTTGTTCATTTCACGTTCATTTGCTTTGTCGACCTCTTTGTTTTTACATTCAAGCAGGGTGGGGATAACCTTTTCCTCCTCATCTTCATCAAGCTTGCCACCGAATGCAGCTGATGGTAATGTACTATGTCTCCGCAAAACTTCAACTGATTGTCGTGATAGCTCACCAATCCTCGCCTCATTTAGAATATCTATCAATATAGTATCTCCTCGCTGTCTGAATACTTGTTTCAATAACACCGAACATTTAATCACTTCAGGCCAGCATTCTGATTCAAAAGCAAAGCCTTGTTTGCTTAAATCAATCGGAGGTAATTGAAAGAAGTCGCCACATACAACAAGCTGAACTCCTCCAAACGGACGCCTATCATTCCTTGCCCTCGAGGCAACAAAGTTGAGCTTATCCAAAAACGATCCAGCCATCATTGATATCTCATCAATCACAAGTATATCCACTTCTCTCCAACGATCTTTCGAATACTCATTCCCCATAACACGCTTTGCCAACTCGGCTAGAGAACCATTTCCTGCCCCTACTCCTGAAAATGAATGAATTGTAACACCACCAACATTACAGGCAGCCACACCGGTAGTCGCCGTGACGACAATCTTACGCTGTTTGCCATTCTTACCTCCAATCCCAGCCTTGTTAGCTTTGAGTAATGTAGATAATACATGACTTTTACCACTTCCTGCCGGGCCTGTGAAGAAGGTTGAATGTCCCGATAATACAGACTCAACTACTCTTGTCTGTTCATCATTTAGTGTTGATCTCAAATCCTTGGGCAAAGTAACAGTAATTGGTGGCGGATTCTTCAATGATGCCAAGAATTCTGGATTGCTAAATAGTGGGATATTGTAATTATTGCTTGCACTTCCACTACTATTACTACCTCCTCCACCTCTGTAGGAAGAATCAGCTTGATAAATTGAAGGATGTGGACCATCCCTTGCTGGTAATTGTCCAACTCTAGCTGCTGATCCTCTATAATCAGCAACACGTACTCTACTACTACCACCACTGTACGGATTGTTATTGTTATAATTACTAACCCGTTGACCACTGGCTACTCCACCGCCGTAAGGTCCAGCGGGTGCAGTCTCTGCTACCATTCTTACTCTTGGTATTTCATTATGTGGTATACCAACTCTTTCACCTTGTGCTGTTATATTATTCCTATCAATTCTACCACCTGCACCACCACTTGAACCGCCACCTTGAAATCGTTGTATACCACCTGCACCACTACTTGATCTTTCATTACCATTTCCTCTTGCCTCATATGTGGACCATGAATTATCATATGAACGTCTATCCCGTTTTCTTGATGATATTGAGGGATTACGTGATAGCCATTCTCCACTCATTAGATATGATATTATATACTTATCGTACCAATTAATTAATTTAATATTTCAATTATAATATTTTCTGTTGGTACTATTGATTGTGATATAAATGTATGGTGATGATGTAAACCTCCGTCCAGGCAGTACTTCACTAAATACTTTTCTGTTGGTACTATTGATATGGTGATATACCTACCAACTAATTAAAATACACTGTACAGGTACTTATTGAGATTTTATTTCTGTGATACGATTAATAATTTACTCCGTATGTTTTCAAGCCGCCGCTGCCATCAGATAAAAATACAATAAAGAGGTATATTATTATTCAATATAGTATTACCTGGGGGCTAATGTGAACAATATAACAGACTCCTCTACTCTCGTAAAGGCAACCATGAGGGCAACCAACTCACTACATACTTACTCTAATTTGGAACTTATTAGCAAATTATTTCAGAAACTTCTAACAAATTAATAATTTTTAGCTTCTGGTGCTTGTGGCCGAGAGGAAGACAATCAGAGAACTCTAGTCTAAGATTATCAGATACATATTGATACATATCTGTAGCAATATAATAACTGCTGCAATAATACCTAATAAAAGTAGATTAATATTTAGCGCAAAGTATTACAACAACAAAAAATGGCATCGCTTCACCTTGCAACTACAGCTCGTAAAGCTGCATACATCAACCCAGTACCAACATTATACCGTGCAATTGCAAAGGAACTACCTCGCGTACTAACTATATATGATATTGATCTACCAGTACCCGAGGCACGTGCCGGTATACGCTCATTATTCGAAACTAACGCACATATTAAGGATACACGTGTATTAGATATGTTAGTAGAGAAGGGTTACATGGAATTAGAGGAGACGTTATTGCATTATAAACAAAAGCCACATTTGTTGAGAATTTTTGAAGGGTTTAAACATAATACTACCGGTGCTGATAGGAAGAAGTTGGGATTAAATAGTACACCAGATGAAATCTTTGATAGGGCGTAAATTATTATATAAAAATGAAATAAACGAGGAGGTTGTTATTGTTATGATTAGCGTTGGAAATAAGATTAAGACGGGGTGTGGTTGATTAATTACAATACGCTATTAATATCAATTTTAGTAGTGGAAGTATGAGAGTATTATGTTATAATGACGGGATATTATTAATAGGTGGGAGGATGTGAGTATTAATTATAATACGTGGAGAAGATGTTTTTTAAGGAGCTAGAAGTTGGGGAAACAGAAGAGGATGAGGTTGTACGATAGAGTGTAAAGCAGATACGGTTATGCATGCACGCACAATTACTCTGAAATAAAATAAGGGTGTGAATGCATGTTATAATGTATTTATAAAATCTAACAGTAGTTGGTATGGCAATACAAACAACCAATACAAAAAAAACATTTACACATGCAACCGGGGAAATCCCATACACGGTCAACAACTGTACTTAAAGTGGGATCATCAAGTGGTTTTAATTAATCAAACCCTTTTCATGCAAATCGTCCAATATCATTATCCCGGTCACTGTTAACTTGGATCTATTAAAGGTTGAATCAATCCACATCAATTCTTCAACCTCCTCACTCGCTTTCACTAAACTTTCCAACTCTAATTCAGCCTCTACTGGTGTTACTCTATAACATTGCATTCTCACCATTGTGCCTTCAGGCTTGCCATATGCTTGAGCTTCAAACACTCCATATGGTTCAATACTTGCAGTTGTTTTTGTGGATTTTAAAATATCTGTATCAAGCTCTTCTATGCATTCTCTTACTAGAGCTTGTATATCAGTCTCTCCTTGTTCACGCTTACCACCCGGTGTATAAAATACTTCTTTACCGTAGGATCTAGCTACTAATTGTTGACGTTTTGAGTTTATCAAGATCAATGCAAGTTTATCAATATAACTTTTTTGTTCATTAGTGGTAGAGGAAGACATGTTTAATTGAGTAAATTGTGGCGTAAATGATGTAATGGTAGGCAATATAAACAAATGAGGTATTGAAGTGACAAGGAAGGCTCTATATAGGCGTGCGGCCATGCTTGATAACTAATAACTTGTGGTCGGTATCCTAATATTTTGATAAATAATCAAGGAGATAGAAGCAAGATCAGGTGGCCGTCTCATACTACACCTAGGAACAGTCGTGCACATTATAGAGCAGTCCGTTGATATGAAAGGTGAGGAACTTGTCTCATATTTATTTTAACTGCAATTAACAAACTCTCAACACTCACAAAACTTATACATCAATAAACCTTTGCAATAATACATACATGACAGCTTCTTATGATAATACTGCAGTATCTATAGCTGTGCCACTTCCGGTATCAGTAGATAATAATGATAATCAAAGACCGATGCTTGCAACAGCAAACATGGGACGAAGTAGCTATAAACTTCCAAGCTCAAGAATCAATGGACAATTCGCTCCGGTACCCGAAAGTCAAATACAACAACTAATGAAACAAGGATATACACGTGGTCTTTCTACCTCATTAGCTCAAACGATTAAAAGCTTTCCTTTACGAATATGGGTAGTAGATAATAGCGGATCAATGCAAAAGACAGATGGACATCGCTTTGTAGAAACAAAACGTACACAAGATGTGAAAGTTGTAGATTGCTCACGATGGAATGAGATTAAAGATTGTATTGAATATCATGCACAAATGGCTGCAGCGTTAGAGGCACCTACAACATTTAGGATGTTGAATGATCCAGGAAAGTCTGGTTTGTATTGTTTGAAATGTGCGGTGTGTGTTCAATATGAAGTCTCGACGAATGAACTACTTCATTTGAACTTAGTCTGTCTTTATTTGATTGTCTTCGCAAACCACATACACTAACAGAAGTTACTATCATCTCTCTTCCTTCAACTAACTGTCAAACGCGGATCTTCCAGCGTGTGGTCCCAGCTCGCAGCAGTTTGGCGTAGCTGAGAATTCACTTGATTCAAGGGTTCTCCAAGAAGAAGTAGATAGAGCTATTACTATTATGAAGACTGCTCAGCCAGGAGGCGTGACACCATTAATACAGCATATTGAAGAGATAAGACAATCAGTAAAGGAGTTAGAACCACAGTTGAGAGCAGATGGATGCCGTGTGGCAATAATTCTTGCAACTGATGGATTGCCTACTGACTCACGAGGATATGGTGGAGCAAATATACAACAACAGTTTGTAGAGGCCCTGCGTGGATTAGAAGGTCTTCCTGTATGGGTGGTAGTGCGATTGTGTACTGATGAAGAGAATGTAGTAGAGTTCTACAATGATTTAGATGGTCAATTGGAGTTATCATTAGAAGTATTGGATGATTTCCTGGAGGAAGCCACTGAAGTAAATGAACACAATCCCTGGCTAAATTATGCATTACCACTGCATCGATTACGAGAGATGGGATATCACCACAGAATATTTGATATGATGGATGAAAGAGCGTTTACTCATGAGGAACTGAGAGAATATTGCAGTCTATTACTTGTTGATAAGAGTCCGTCTGATGAGCTACCAGATCCTAGTGCTGATTGGAATGAATTCTCAAAGACTGTGAAGACTTTGTTAGCCAGACAACCAGGGCAGTGGAATCCAGTGAAGAAGAAGGTAACACCCTGGATTGATGTAAAGAAAATGGATAAGATATATAGTGGCAAAAGCTCATTGGCGAGAATGTTTGGATTCTGATGAGAGAGTGGATATAGTTTGTATTCGTTTAGTGCTTTATATCAGTATATGTTGTAACAAGTGTGCACACTAACTTTAATGCTATAAAATAACATGGCCATATAAAATGAAAAAGTATGAATATGACCGATGCCTACCATAATCTAAAACTCTATCATCACATCATGTTTGCTAATTCAAAACTTTATCTTTATTTCCCTGTGATTCTAGCCTACATAGGTACCCTTACTATACTATCGCCTTTCTCTGCCTACCACAATAATCGAGTTTACCAATCATCACATTCGTGTAGAAGGCCAAATTCTTCCTTAATAAAACACAAACGATCCCCATATGCAAAACATTCCTCACGACAAAGATCAGTAGGCTCCTTGCTAAACACATCTGCACCCAAAAAGCATGCGATATGTTCGATAATGCTGGAGAAGCTGTTTTTCTCAAGAGTAGCTTCCTCTAGCCTTCGAGCCCCACAACCATCTGTCTTGGCGTAGCAACACTTTGCCCTTTCTTCTTCCTTGCAAGCCAACAACGAGGCTGAACAGGGCTCAAAGAACTTGAACTCACTGACAAAGACCCACACGCATACCCTATCATCTTCTGGACCCCTACACTGCCTGTTTTCAGTTGGAACAGGAATCAACTGGATATTGAGGGGTGAACCCATGGACACGAATACAGCTTCTGTTAGCTCAATTGTCGCCGTGTATGGTCCAGTTTGAGCTCCACCGTACTCCGGACGAGAAAGCTTTCTCAAAAAGGAGATTCTCATCGCTCAAAAAATCCCTCCACATAACTTTACTTGGTTTATTTTACCAATGCTTACCTACTATAGATTGGGTGCTCATAATTAATGCAAACAATCTTCATCTACTCGAGTGTTAATCATCAAAGGTATGTCTAGTTCAATGCCGATGCTGTGTGGTTTGTCTTTATCTTTCCTTTTAGTACTAACAACCCATTCTCTCTACGTATGAATTCATCTATTCAACGCCCTCAACCATTACATTCCCAACGTTCGTACATCAACGCTCTGTATTGCAATGGATCACCTCATGCAGACGAAATGAAAGTATATCCACACATCCTCCTTCAGCTCACTGCCGGCTACTACAGTACCTACACTGCCGCCGAACCCACTCAAACGTTGACACATGTGATGTATCAACCCCTCTTGTAGTCGAATCATATGACATTTACAATGGCAGTAATGATGATTATGTTGACGATAAGTACCCAGGTGGTCCTGACAATGCTCAAGTACAATTAGTAGACGGACAAGGTGATCTCACGGATGGTATTATTCCCCAAATCTCCTGGAAATTTGAAAATCCTGTTCGATCTGGCCCTTATGTTGGCTATCTCAGGAGCTCACTTCCCGGCTCACTTTCAACAAATAATGCAATTCCATTTGATTTTATGTTTACACAAGATGAAATTGTATCCAAGGTAGAAATTTCTGTTGATGACCCATTACCAGCATCTTCTGGGGGAGTTACTGCTCCCGACAAAGTCATCATTGGGGGAATTGAGTACAACTTCCCTCCGAACCCAAATATCTTTCAAATGGGCGAGGCAAGTCAATGTCTTTGAAGGTCGAAGTCTCATGTATAACTCCATCGGCAGTGAGCCTATACTACTTCCACGCACAATAGAGACCCTTTGGTACCAATAGACAACTTAGATAACCGTTGATCACCTCCTGCACCCCAACAAGGCCGACTACTATGACCATCGACGACTAAT